>Ga0302319_10001356_pt1 | contig 54692 bp, 44 predicted proteins | sample Bog_T0_2_FD_203319 | JGI IMG/M metagenome (GOLD analysis project Ga0302319, IMG submission 203319) | Peat permafrost microbial communities from Stordalen Mire near Abisko, Sweden - Bog_T0_2 | ecosystem: Environmental > Terrestrial > Soil > Wetlands > Peat | place: Sweden: Abisko, Stordalen Mire...
AGTTCGTTATGGGGATTGGGCCGATGTTAAACAACGTCGGCGCGATCTGCGGAACCAAAACCGCTTCCGCGTCAACCTTGACCGGTGCCATTGCCGGAACGACTGCGGCCGGGGCGGCAGGCTGGGCGTTCGCGCCCGCCACAAAAACCGTGGCAAGCAACGCGACCAGCAGAGCTAATTTGCATAATGACAGCTTCACCAGAAAAAATAATCCATGACGACACCGCAACCCGACTCAAGGAACCGGAGGTGCGCCACAGTCTCTAAATTTGACTCATCGTGAAAATTTTCACAAGCATTTTCTGAAATTTATTGGTTAAGTTTTACTCATGTTTTACTCATAATTCAGGGTTCAGGGCAAAGCCGGATGGTCGCAGGGATTCCGGCGCGATCCCGCGCCCGCGCAGCCCCCGCAGGCTCAAGGCATCATGCCGTTTGGCGAGCCGTCGGCCGTGTTCATCGCACAGCAGCTCACAATGAAAAAAAACCGGCGGCGGCAGGCCCAGCGCGTGATACAGCAAAATCTGCCGCGCGGTGCTGACAAGCAGGTCGGCGCCGCGCACGACTTCCGTGATTTGCATGGCTGCGTCGTCCACCACGCACGCAAGCTGATACGCCGGGACGTTGTCGCCTCGCCAAACGATGAAATCACCAAAATCCTTCCCGGCTTTAATTTTTTGTTCGCCATAATTTCCGTCCGTGAAGGAAATGGTTTCGCCGTCGGAAACGCGGAAACGCCAGGAGAATTTGCGGTTGGCGATTGCGGAATTGCGATTTTGACGGCAAGTCCCCGGATAAACCACCTCCTCATCTTCAGCGTGCGGCGCACGGACGGCCTGCTGGATGTCCTTGCGCGAACAGGTGCAGGGATAAATGAAATTCCCGGCCCGCAATTTTTCCAGCGCGGCACGGTAAAATTCCATCCGTTCGCTTTGATTGTAGGGGGCAAAGGGTCCGCCGCAGTCCGGCCCTTCGCTCCATTCAAACCCAAACCAGCGCAGGTCTTCCAGCATGGCGGCGACAAAATCCATCTTGAAGCGCGTGGCATCCAGATTTTCGTTCCGCAAAACCAAAACGCCGCCGTTTGCCCGCGCGCGTTCCTGCGCAACCCAGAATGTCCGCGCGTGGCCCAGGTGCAAATAGCCCGTCGGCGACGGGGCGAGCCGGCCCCGATATTTCGGATTTATGACTGCGGGTTGCAGATTCACGGCAGTAGGAAATTAACAATAATGGTATCCGGCAACCAAGTCTCTCTTTCTGCCGGCGTTGCCAGGTTTCAAAAATTTTCGTTCGGGTTTGCCGCCAGCCATGTGGTCAATCCCGGCAGCGGCAGGGACAAGACCTTTTGCAACCTGGCGATGTTCAGCGAAGCATCGGGTGAACGCGGCAGGCCGGGAAAGTTTCTGAACGAATCCGCCGTGATTTTCGGATGAAGCTGCGGCCAGCGCGCTGCCAGCAATTGGCCGATCTGCCAGCGCGACAGCTTCTCCGCGCCCGCGACGTGATAAATTCCGGCGCAATTTTTCCGCGCCAGCTCCCAGACCGCCCGCGCCGTCTCGACCGCCGGAATGGGACAGCGGAATTCGTCCGTGAACAGACAAGTCTCCCGCCCCGCCTGCCACGCGCGCCGCAGGATCTCGTTGAAGCCGCGATTGCCCGACGGCGACGTGCCGCCGTTGATGGACGTGCGCACGACCGTGTGGCGCGGATTTTTCAAAACAATCTGTTCCGCGGCCGCTTTCGTCTCGCCATAAAGATGCAGCGGACTGGGTGCATCGGTCTCGGCGTAATTTCCCTTTAGCCCGTCGAAAATGAGGTCCGTGGAAAAGAAAATAAACTGAAATTCCGCCGCCAGTTCCGAAAGCCGTTGGGTCAGTTCCACATTCACGCGCCGCGCGAGTCCGGGGTTTTTCTGTGCCTCGGCAATGGTGGTGATGGCGGCGCAATGGATGATCAGGTGCGGCTGGTCGTTTTGAAATTCCCGGCGGACGGCGGCAAGGTCGAGCAGGTCAAACTGGTCGCGGGTGATCGCCCGCCCGCGCCAACCCGGGGCAAAGCGCGCCGCGGTCTGGACGAGATTATTTCCAATCAGCCCGTTCGCACCGGTGATCCAAACAGTTTGATTTGCCCGTGGCATCGGTGCTTATTGAACTGGCGGCGACACATTGGAATGATTTGCTGCGCGGGGCAGACGACCAATCCAAATTTCGGTGGCGGCGTAGTTCCACTCCAGTTCCGGCAGTTTCGGCACCGCCCCGCCGGTGGCATGGATGATCAGGCGGTCTTCTGGTCGCATCTTTTGCGCCCATGGCGCAAAAGCACGGGAGTCGCCAAAATTCCATTGCGCCTTTCGCAATACGGCGAGATTTTCCGGCAGCATGAGGCCGGGTTCAAAACCCAGTACATAACGCCACGGCGCGGTGGGGTTCTTGTAAAAGGTCTCAAAAAAAACATTCATGTCGGAGTTGTAAATGATGCCACCGGGTTCCGGCAGCCAGCCGGCAAGCGTGGGATTGTCGGGCGTGAGGTATTCGGTGGTGAGATGATCCGTCCAGCGGCCTTCACGGTCGCTGGTAAAACCGAGAAAGACACCGCCCGCGAGTGCGAGCGTCACCAGCAGTCGCCGCGTGGAATCGAACGAAAGCTGCTGCTCGCAGCGCGCCTGCAATTCGAGCGCACACCAGACCACAAATGCGGGCAGGCCCCAGTCCCACCAGAACCTTTGCATTTTCAGGCCGAGCAACCAGCCCAACGCCATCATCATGAAGACCGGATTCAACACGGCGCGCGGGTTCCAGCCGGATGAAACTGTCCGCCACAGAAGCAACGCGGCCACGACAAGCACGGCGGGCGTGGCCCCATCGGAAGGATAAAATTCCGGCTCAAGCTGCCGGTTGACGACGAAATTGCCAAACACACCAAACATGTGGCGCACGGATTGGAATAAAAAATCCCATGGATGGCCGGTCAGCGCGCTGCCCAGGAAACTGCCGGCAAGCCAGCACCCGCCGTAAGCGATGGCTGAACGCCAGAACCCGGCAAACAAAATCGCCGCGCCGGGCAGCACCAGCATATACCATGAACCATGAATCCATGCCGAAGCTGCGACCAGCAGCGGCGTGAAAACCAAGGCCAGCCGGCGCGGAAAATCTTTTCCGGAATTCCCCTCGCGCTCCGACCATAGAAATAAAATTGCGATGAGAACAGCATCCGTCAGAAGATACGGGCGCCCGCGCATGAAGCGCGTGGTGCAGGCCGGAACAAAAACCGCCGCCACCAGCAGGGCGCCGAGCCACGCTTCGGGACGCCGCAGCCACACTAACGCGACCAGCGTCACCAGCAGCATCAGGAAGACGACGGAAAAAATCACCAGCGGCTCCGCGCCGCCACCCAAACCGGCGTGAACCCATGCGAGAATTTTTTGCCAGCCCGGACTCGGATCAATCGCGAAGTCGCTGCGCATCACGAGAATTTCCTGCCAGCTTTTTCCCGAAACCGCCTTCGCCGCATGGCGCAGCGCATCATCCATCGGCAAAAAACCGAGACCGATGATTTTAAACGGAATGAGGATGATGGCAAAAATTGCAGCGGCCCAAACCATCAGCGGCGTATAACGCTTCAGCCAGATAAAATTCATAGCTCAATCCACCAACCGCTTGGTGAGGTTGCCATAGGCATCAATCCGGCGGTCGCGCAGGAACGGCCAGTGCGTGCGCGTCACATCCACCTTGGCCAAATCAACGGGCACGATCAGAATTTCCTCTTGGTCCGCCGAGGCCTTGGCCAGAATTTCGCCGGAGGTGCCGGCGACGAAGCTTTGGCCCCAGAACTCAATGCCATCGCCGCCCACGCCGGAAATCTTCTCATGGCCCACGCGGTTTGGCACGGCGACAAAGCAGCCGTTGGCGATGGCATGGCTGCGCTGGATGGTTTCCCACGCGCTGTGCTGGCGTTCGCCGTATTCTTTTTTTTCACTCGGATGCCAGCCGATCGCGGTCGGGTAAAAAAGAATCTGCGCACCCTGCATCGCCGTGAGCCGCGCGGCTTCGGGATACCACTGGTCCCAGCAGATGAGCACGCCGATTTTCCCGTAGCGCGTGTTCCACGTCTTGAAGCCCAGATCGCCGGGCGTGAAATAAAATTTTTCGTAGAACAACGGATCATCGGGGATGTGCATCTTGCGGTAGATGCCGAGCAGCGACCCGTCGGCGTCAATGATCGCGGCGGTATTGTGATAAACGCCGGCGGCGCGCTTCTCGAACAGCGAGGCGATGATGACGACCTGGTTTTTTTTGGCGACCCGGCGGAGGGCGTCCGTGCTGGGGCCGGGAATTTTTTCGGCCAGCTCAAAGTTCTTATGGTCTTCGCTCTGGCAAAAATACTGCGAGCGGAAGAGTTCCTGGGTGCAGATGATCTGCGCGCCGGACCGGGCGGCGCGTTCGATGAGCGCGACGGTTTTCTTAAGATTGGCGGCCGGATTCGCGGAGCAACCGGTTTGAACCAACCCCAATTTCACCACTTTGGCGGCGGCCCGTTTCATTTTTTGGGCGCACGCTCCTTGAGGCGCGCGGTCTGTTCGAGCAGGACGGTTTTGCCGTGCGAATCTTCAATCGCCGACGCCGCGGGCACGCTCTGGCCAAACAGTTCACGCATGAATTTGCCGAGCGTCTCGTTGGTCGGACCGTAGCCTTCGTGATAGATGTAATACTCCAGGTCATACATCAGCTCATCCGCCGTCGCGTAGCGCCGGGCCAGGTCGCGCGAAAGGCAGTGGTGCAGGATGTCGTTGAGCTTGTCGTCAATGCGCGCGTCGAGCGCGCGAAAATCCGGGACGGGCTGGTGCAGGATGCGCTGGCGCGATTCCTCGGCGTTCTCGCCCTTGAAAATGTTTTTGGCGAGCAGCAGGTTGGACAATACCACGCCGGCGGAAAACAAATCGGAACGCCGGTCAGTCACCTGGAAATCCGCCTGTTCGGGGCTCATATAATCGGCCTTGCCCGCGACCACCTCGCCCTCTTGGTCGGTCAGGAACCCGCGCGCCTTGGCGATGCCGAAATCCGTCAGCTTCACGTCGCCCTCGAACGCGATCATGATGTTCTTGAAGCTCACATCGCGATGGACGATGCCAAGCGGCTTGCCGTTTTTGTCCGTTTTCGCGTGCGCATAGGCCAGTCCGCGTGCGATGCGGCTGGTGATGAACACCGCAAGCTCCTTGGGCAGGACGCGGTGTTTGTCGGTCATCTGACGGCTGAACTGCTCAAGGTTGACGCCACGGATCAGCTCCATCGCGATGAAACAGACCCCGTTCGTCTCGCCCAGATGATAGGTCTGCACGATGTTCGTGTGGATCAGGTCGGCGACCAGCTTGGCCTCGCCGACAAAGTTTTCAATGAACATCTTCTGGCTCGCGAAACTGGGGCGGATGATCTTGATCGCCACGCGCTTGACGAAATTCTGTGAGCCGCGCTGTTCGGCCTCATAGACGACGCCCATGCCGCCCTCAAAAATTTTGCGGGTGATTTCGTAGCGAAATTCGCTCTGGATGGTGAACAACGGCACGCACGGATGTTGGAAAATTGCCCGTTGAAGTCAAGCCCCCCCTTCGCCATCCCAAAGAAAATGCAAATTATTTTTAGTTTTTTGCTTGCGCGATTCCAGTAAAATCCTTTAATTCGAGCCAAGTCTCACGACTTTTGCAACTAAACCGAACAACAACAACCATCGAAAACGAACAACATTATGGCTAAAGCACTCTCCAAATCCCAACTCGTCACCGCCATCGCGGAAAAATCACAGCTCTCCAAAAAGCAGGCGGCGGAAATCCTGGACCATCTGGCCCAACTCGCCTACAAGCACGCTAAAGACACTTTCACCCTGCCCGGCATCGGCAAGCTCGTCCTCAAGAACCGCGCCGCCCGCATCGGTCGCAACCCGAAGACCGGCGAGACCATCCAGATCAAGGCCAAGCGCGTCGTGAAGTTCCGCGTCGCCAAGGCCGCGAAGGACGCCATCCTCGGCGGCAAATAATTCCCCGCTTTTCACCAGGCGCTTCGATTCGTCGAGGCGCCTTTTTTATTTTTTATCCGCGCCAATCCGCGTAACCTGCGTAATCATTTTATGAAACCACGCGTTCGTTTTGCCCCTTCGCCCACCGGCTATCTCCACATCGGCGGTGCGCGCACGGCTTTGTTCAACTGGCTTTACGCCCGGCATACCGGCGGCACGTTCGTCCTGCGCATCGAGGACACCGATGCCGCGCGCAACTCCCAGGAGGCCGTGGACGTCATCCTCAACGGCCTGCGCTGGCTCGGCCTCGACTGGGACGAAGGCCCGCTCACCGGCGACGCCACCGGCCCAAGCAAGGGCGACCGGGGCCCGTATTTTCAATCGCAGCGGAAGGCGAATTACCTCAACCGCGTTGAAGGCTTGCTGAAACGCAACCTCGCCTACGAACACGAAGGCGCGGTGAAGTTTCGGATGACCCGCGAGCCAATCACCATCCACGACCTAGTCGTCGGCGATGTCGTCCGCAAACTCACCGACCGCGAGGAAATTGATCCTGATTTCGTCATTCTGCGTTCCGACGGGCAGCCCGTGTTTCATCTCGTCAATGTCATCGATGACCTGGAGATGAACATCACCCACGTCATCCGGGGCGAGGATCATTTGAGCAACACGGCCAAGCACATCGCGCTCTTCCAGGCCTTCGGCGTCAAGCCGCCGCATTACGCACACATCCCGCTCATCCTGAACGGCGACGGCTCCAAGATGAGCAAGCGCGACACCGGCGCCTCGCTCACCAGCTATCTCGACGACGGATTTCTGCCCGAAGCCGTCATCAATTATCTCTGCCTGCTCGGCTGGTCGCCCAAGGACAACCGCGAAAAACTGTCGCGCGCCGAAGTCATCGAACGCTTCGACCTGCCGCAGATTCTCCGGCACAACGCGCGGTTCGACTACGAGAAGCTTCTCTGGCTGCAGGGCGAATACGCGCGGGAACTGCCCGACGACCGCTTTTACGAACTCGCCGTCCACGCCTTTGCGAAAGCCGGGATTGATACCAATCAATTTCCGCTCGCCTACGTCAAAGCCGCGCTCGACACCTGCAAAGGAAAATTCAAATTATTTAACGAACTGCCCGGTTACGCCGGGTTTTATTTCCAAGACAGCCTCCAATATAATCCCGACGATGCGAAAAAAGTTTTCATCCCCGAAAACAAACCGCGCCTCGAAAAACTCCGCGACGCTTTTGCCGCGCTGAGCACCTTTGACGCCGCGACGCTGGAAACCGCGTTGAAAGAAACCGCCAAGCAACTCGGTGTGAAAGCCGGCGTGCTCATCCACCCGACGCGCCTCGCCACCACCGGCAATCCCCATGGCCCGAGCCTGTATCATCTACTCGAAGTTTTGGGCAAAGAAAAATCACTGGCGCGGATTGAGCGGGCGCTCGGCAATTTCTAAATTGGTTTGTATTCGAGGGCGTATTCGGTTTTGTGATATTCCGCTTTTCGGCACATAACCTCACGGATGCGGAAATGCTGGGCTTCAAGCAGCTCGAACGCACGGGCGATTACGATCTTTTCCGCTTCAACCGCGCCGCCGACGGGAAATGGTCGTGCCAGCAGAAGGCGGCGTCGGTGTTCGCAAAATGATCTCTCGCCAACTGTCACTTTTTGCCTACCAACGACCGCCGGCGGCCGTTTGATGGCAAAACGGCTTTTTTTGCCACTTTTGGCGTGTTTTCGGGGTTTGCAAGCTTGGCAGAATAATTCTGCCAATTGGCGGAATTGCTCTGCCAGACCGCCCGAACCCTCTGCCAAGCTGCCGCGCAGCTCTACCAAGCCGTCGGAAAGTTCAGCCAACTGGCCGTATGATTCTGCCAGACCGTCGAGCTGCTCTGCCAAGCTGCTGCATCGTTCTGCCAGACCGCCGAACGATCCGGCCAACTGGCAGAGGCAGGTTGAGTTGGACGAATCGTCAGCCAGGGGTGATCAAGCTGCCATGCGCGACACGGTCGTCGTGTAAAGCAGCCGGCCTTTGTCATCAATCATCTGCACGTCCATCTTGTCCGCCTGCAGGGCCACGACGGTGAAGCCGGAACAGCCCTTGGCGAACCTGGTGTGCGTCGTCTGGATGGCCGGGCGGAATCGCGAACCGGCGCCGGAATCAAACATGTTGACCGTGCCCGCCTGCAGATGCTGGAGGTTGTGGTCGTGACCGTTGAAATAAACGGGCACCCGGTATTCCTGAAGCAGCGGCAGAATGTTTTCGATGAGTTCCGCCGTGTCGCCATGCCCGAACAAACCGCCCCCGGAATAGATCGGGTGATGGCCGATGACGATTTTCCATTGTGCCCTTGACGCCGCGAGTGCCGCCTTGAACCACGCCAGTTGTTTTGGCACGTCCTGGGTGGTGACATGGGCGCGGGTTTTCTCCGCGTTGGTTGCCAGGTAATAGCTCCTCACCATCGGGGTCGTGTCGAGATAGAAGAAATCAACCGTCGTGGCGTCGTCAATTTTCTCCGAACGGACATAGTAGCGCCCGGGCATGTTCCAGCGCAGGCCTTTTTTGGCGTAGGCAAGCTGCGCGTCACAGTTTCCGTGATAATCATGATTGCCGAGCGCGACATGCCACGGCACTTGCAGCGACGGGGCGGAATAAACTCGTTCAAACGAGGACTGCCACTGGGGATCGTCCACGGAGGAAACGCCGTTTTCGTAAAAATTATCGCCGACGGAGATGATGAATTTCGCGTCCACGTCCCGGGCGGCGGTCGCCATTTGCGCGGCGACATCGCATTGATCCTTCTCACCGTTCCGGCCCCAGTCCCCGAAGACGAGGAAGTTCAGTCCGCGCGCCCTGGCATCCGCCGCGAACAGTGGGCGCGGAAACAGGGAACCGATGGCGGTGGCCTGCGCGGTGGCGAGGAACAAGGTGCGGACAAACTGGCGGCGGGTCTGTTTCATAAACGCGCCGTCAAGTTATCGCGTCGCCTTTTGATTCAAAACAAGTTTTTTGTGACATCAAGGTGACGATGCGGCGTGCGGAAACCATGTCAAAGCTAAGACTTATTATTATTGTCCGTAGGCCCAATTTGCAATTTTGAGATACTCATCTTTGGTGTACCAGATGACCAAATCGGCTTTTCCCTGTGTTTGAGCCAAATATTCTTTTGTCTTCCGAACGTCACCGGCGTAGGCCGCCAGACAGGCGCGCTCGCTTTTTGCGGCCAATGAATCAGGAAAGCGTTCTTCAATAATTGCAAAACCTTTGTCAACTCGTGGCCAAGAGAAATGGTTTTCTTTAATGACATTTGGAGAACTTGCGCGCGCGTGAATCCCCCACACTACTTGGGCGTAAAGCATATCACCATCATCACCGCCCATTTGATCCGCTGATTTCGCCAAATCCGTCTCCAATTCACCCTCGCCACCATACCATCGAGGCATCAAATAAACCGCCCTTTGAACATACGACGGCTCGTAGTCAGATTCATAGATCATTGCTTGGTGAAACATGTCATTGAATTGGTCCTTATCCATCTGCAATCCCAGCGCAGCCCTCATTTTGACGGTCCAGGAATAAGGGCATTGCGCCTTAAGACTTTCGGCGGAATTTAATACTTTCATTGCCTGGTGAAGTCTGTTGCCAAATAACCGCCAGCCTTCATCTGTAACCGTGTTTTGCCAGCCTGAACCTCTGGCTTTCCACGCAAAATTGACCAAAACATTGGCCAAGCTAACGCGCGCGGTGATGGAATCCGGTTTGGCGTCAATCCAATCCTGCAAAGCGGCGATACGATTTTGCCAATCAACTTCGGATGCCTTATCCGGTGGAACAAGTCCGGCATAAATATCGTTTAATTTCCAACCCCCGCTTGCGTAACCTTCCTTTGAAGAACGAAATGTCCCGGCCAGATCGTCGAGTTTGTCGTAATTTGTGGCCTCAAACAAATTGTTCGCGAGCGTCTTCCGGTCCAACATTTCTCTGCTCTCGGCGTCGGGCCATACAGTGGTTACCTGAAATGGTAAAACCGCAGATGGGCCATTAAATTGATTGGGACGCGTCTCGTGAAGCCCAGCTCTTGATCCCATATACACGAGTCCAATAATAATCAACCCGATCGTACCGACTATCGTTGCACTGGAAAACACCAATCCGAGTATTCCAAATAACCGTTTCTTTTCTGATTGAAACAACGCTGCTATGCCAAATCCAAAGGCCACGACTTCAGCCGCCATGAGAAAAATCGTGATTAATCCTACGGCCAATTGTCCCGGATAAGTTCGATCTCCAGGAATCCGGTGTGTATTTAATACTGCTGCCACACACAACACTGCCAAAATGAAGCAGCCGACTGCGACGGAGATGACAAAAGAGGTTATGCCCAAGCCAGAATGCCTTTTATCCAGTCGCGGTGGAGTGATGTTGAGTGGCGTTTGGTCAACGGCGCACATAACCGCATCGTCGGGATATTCAGCGCCGCAATACGAACATTTTTTCATAAATTGACTAAACTTAAGTCCCCTAATTTATCCTATCTGGCTTCCTTCGCCCAGGCGTCTTTCAGCATGATGGTGCGGTTGAAGACGAGCCGGCCGGCCTTCGAATCCAGATCAAGCGCAAAGTAAGCAAGGCGTTCAAACTGGTAGCGTTCGTCCGTCGCCGCGTCCTGCAAGCTCGGTTCGCATTTGGCGGTGATGACTTCGAGCGAGTGCGGGTTGAGGACGGATTTGAAATCGCGTCCGTCCTTCTCCGGCTCGGCTTCGGTGAAAAGCCGGTCGTAAAGGCGCACCTCGGCGTCAATCGCATGCGCAACACTGACCCAATGAATGGTCCCTTTGACTTTGCGGGCGGAAGTTGCCCCGCCGGTCTTGCTGTCGAGGTCGGCAGTGCAGCGCAGTTCCACGATGTTGCCGTTGGCGTCTTTGATGACTTCCTCGCACTTGATGATATAGGCGTATTTTAGGCGCACTTCGCCACCAGGTTTTAACCGGAAAAATTTCGGCGGCGGAATTTCCTGAAAATCGTCGCGCTCGATGAACAGTTCGCGGCCGAACGGGATTTTGCGCCAGCCGGTCTCGGGCGTCTCGGGATTGTTGACGGCGTTAAGTTCCTCGACCTTGCCCTCGGGATAATTCGTAAGGACGACCTTGATGGGTCGCAACACGGCCAGACGGCGGAGCGAGCGTTTGTTCAAGTCGTCGCGGATGGTGTGTTCCAACACGGCCACGTCGGTCATGCCGTTGTATTTCGTGATGCCGATGTTGTAGGCAAACGCCCGGAGGGCGACCGCAGTCACGCCCCGGCGTCGGATGCCGCAGATTGTGGGCATGCGCGGATCGTCCCAGCCGGTGACGAGTTTTTCCTCCACGAGCTGCATGAGCTTGCGTTTGCTCATGATGGTGTAGGTGAGCGAGAGGCGGGCGAATTCGTATTGGTGGGGCAGGGGACGCAACAGGTTTAAATTTTCGAGAATCCAATCATAGAGCGGCCGGTGAACTTCAAATTCCAAAGTGCAGATGCTGTGCGTGACGCCTTCGATGTAATCGCTCAAGCAGTGCGCGAAGTCATACATCGGGTAGATGCACCATTTCGCGCCGGTGTGATGATGTTCGGCATGCTTGATTCGGTAAAGGAGCGGATCGCGCATCCAGATGTTGGCGGCGGCGACGTCAATCTTGGCGCGCAGGACGCATTTGCCGTCGGGAAATTCGCCGGCCTTCATGCGCTGAAAGAGCGCGAGGTTTTCCGGCACGCTGCGGTTGCGGAACGGGGATTCCTTGGCGTTGCGGCGGTATTCGTCGGTTTCCTCCGGCGTCAGGTCGCAGACATAGGCTTTGCCTTTTTCAATCAACTGTTCGGCGAAGTCGTAAATCTGGTCGAAATAGTCGCTGGCGTAGAAGGGTTCGAGCGGGGTGCTGGCATGTTTCCGTTCCGCCTCGGAGGTGCCAAAGACGGGCGCAAGATAAAAATCCCGCTTCCCATTCTCGGCGATGGTTTCGGGCGTCGTGCCTTTCGGCTTCAAGCCGAGCCGGTCGTCGGCCCATGCGGAGATGAGCCAATTCACATCGGCCTGGATGGAATCAACATATTCGACGTCCTCCTTGGTCGGATTGGTGTCATCCATGCGGAGGTTGCAGATGCCGCCGAACTCGCGGGCGATGCCAAAATTGAGGCAGATGCTCTTGGCGTGGCCGATGTGCAGGTAGCCGTTCGGCTCCGGCGGAAAGCGGGTGTGGATGCGCGGATATTTGTTCTCCGCGACGTGCGCGGCGACGATGTCGCGGATGAAATCGGAGGGTGCGGGCGCGGGAACTTTGTTTTCCAAGCTCATAAAATGTTACGCAGCGTAACAAAGAGCCTGGCGTATGTCCAATCACCAGCCAACACGGCAGAAGTCAGCTTTGGTTTAGAATAACGGAGCCGGAGAATACGCGCGATAATAGCGGCTTGGATACGCCATCGTATTCGATTCAATCAGCAAAACCGAGCCGTTCACGTCGGCGACATTGGTGGCAATCGGCGTCCAATGGACGAGGTCGGTCGAAGCCTGGATGATGTAAGTCGTGTTGGCGGTTCCCGAAAGATTCGCGATGACCCTGCCGCTGGCGAACGAAGTCACGAGCGACATTTTGCTCGGTGGCGGGGGAGTGGTGCTGGCCGTAATGCTTTGCATCAGGCTGTTCGTGCTGCTGTTAAAATTACCGCTTGGGTCTGTATATTCCGCCGTGATGGTGACATTGCCAATGCCAAGCGAACCGGCCGGAACGGTAAGGCTGGCCTGACCGCTCGACAGACTCACTGCGCCCCCGAGCTTGTTCGTCCCGTTGCATTTGAACTGAATGGTCCCGGTGGGCAAATTCACGGTCGTGGCCGTCGGTTTGACCTGTGCGGCGAACGTAATGTTCTGGTTGGTCAAAGCTGGGTTGACGGTCGTGGCGAGCAGGGCGGCGGTGCCGGCCCGGGTCACGGTCAGAACGCCGTTGGTGAATTGAAAGCCATAATTGGTGGAGACGAGCGATCCATTACTGATGGCGATGGGGTAGGTGCCGACGCTGCTGTTCGTATCGGCGGCGGTTGTCAGCGTCGGGGAACCGGTGAGGTCGTTGTTCGTCAAGGATTCGCCGGCAACGAAGCCGGAATAAATCGCAACCAAAACCGGGTTCGTGGTGGCGTAAGGCCGGGTGAGGTTTGCCGCCGCGACCGTCAGCACAGCCCGTGAAATGGCGGCAGTGGCGGTGGTGTTGGTGGCGGGCAAATAGTAATTGATGGCATCCGTTCCGGCAATGGCCAGCCCGGAAACATTGATCAAAATGTTGGTGCCGACATTTTTGCTGGTGAACGCGGCAAAAGCATAGCTGCAGGTGAACACGTCGCCGGCCACGCGGTTGTCGGCGAGCGTGACGGTCGCATTGGTGGCGCCGTCGTAAATTTTATTCACGCCCAGGGCGGTGATGGCCAGCGTCCGCGCCGTGATGCTGGCGGCTGCCACCGGTTGGGACAACGCGTAGTTGCCGGCACTGGCGCCGCCGAGCGACAGGCCGGAAACGGAAACTGTTTTATTGGTGCCGACCGCCTTGTTGGCAAACGCCGCTTTGGCGGCGGTGCTGCTCAAGGTCACAGTGTCGCCGTTGAAAATGGTGGTGAGTTTGGCGTTGTTAAAATTCAGCGTGGCAACTGTTGTGGCGTCGTAAGTTTTGTTGTTCGCCGCCAGGCCGGAAACAGTCAGTGCGGCCTTGGTGATGTTGGCGGAGGCGGTGGTCTTGGTCGCCGTCAGCGCGTAATTGGCAGCATCCGTCCCGTTGATGGCCAGGCCGGAGACGGTGATCACAATGTTAGTGCCGGCATTTTTACTGGCAAACGTCGCGCTCGTGAAGCTGTTGCTGAACACGTCGCCGGTCAAACGGTTGTCAGCGAGCGCGACGGTCGCGCCAGTGGTGCCGTTGTAGGTTTTGTCGGCACCTTTCGCCGCGAGCGTCAGGCTGCGTTTCGTGATGCTGGCTGTCGTCGCCGGCTGGGTGAGCCGATAATTTCCCGCGTTCGTACCGGTGAGGGCCACTCCGGAAACCTGGACGGTTTTTCCCGGGCCGGCATTCTTGTTGGCGAAAGCTCCCTGGGCCGCCGAGGTGTTGAGTACCACGGAATCGCCGCTGAAAACCCCGGCGAGTTTTGCATTTATAAAATTCAGCGTCGCCGTTGTGGTCGCATCGTAAATTTTGTTGCTGGCGATGATGCCGGAAACGGTCAGCGTGGCGGGTGTGATGTTCGCCGACACCGCCGGTGACAACACGGAATAATTTCCCGAACTTGCACCCGAAAGAGCCAGACCGGTGACGGAAACCGGCTTTTGGGTTCCAACACTCTTGTCAGCGAAAGTGCCTTTGGCCGCCGTGATGTTCAAGGTTACGGTGTCGCCGGCCAGAGCGGTGGTGAGCGTGGCGTTGCTGAAATTCAGAGTTGCACTTGTGGAGGCGTTGTAAACCTTGTTGTTTGCCACGAGCCCGGTCACGGTCAAAGCAAACTTGCTGGCCGTCAGCGAGAGGCCGCCCGAGGTGGAACTGAAGAAATTGGCGTCACCGCTATAAACTGCGGTGAGAGTGTGGCTGATGGTCGAGGCGGAAATCCGGTTCGTGCTGAACGTCGCGATGCCGGCCGGATTCACGGCCGCTGTACCCAGCGAGGTGGAGCCGTCTTTGAATATGACCGTGCCAGTCGGTATTTCGCTGGCGGGAGCGGTGACACGCACGGTGGCGGTGAAGGTAACGCTTTTGCCGTAGACCACAAAATTGGTTGAGGAGGTCAGCGTGCTGGTCGTGCTGTCTTTTCCGACGTTGAAGGCGCTGCTCGTGGCGCTTTTTAATCCACTGCTCATGGCGAGCATAGTGTCGCCACTGCCGGCCTGTGAGATTTTTAAACTGGCGAAAACCGCCTTGCCACTGGCATCGGTGGACACATTGGTCGTGCCGCTCAAGCCGGTGCCCTTGCTCAAGGCGAGCGAGATGGCGATGCCGCTTTGCGCAACGCTGGTGCCGTTATTATTCGCAAGCCGCACCACCACGTTGGTGAGGCCGGCCCCGACGCTGGTGTTTACGGGCTGGGTGGTGAACAACAATTGTGTCGGGGTGTTTGCGGCCAAAATGGAAAAGCTGCTCAACAAAAATGCGATGATCAATGCTGCCGCCCGTTTTGGGGTTTCCTTGTGAAATTTCATATTTATGACTGATTTTAAGGTCATTTTTCTTCTGGAATTCATGGATAAAGCAGCCGGCAAGCCAGAGGCCAATTTTTTGACAGACACGAGGCTTTTTTGTGGAAAAAGTTTCCTGATTTTGAGACAGATGGGAAAAGAGTGTCCTGTCAATGTCCGCTTATGACACCCAGAGTCTAAAAAATGGACAGCATGGGGAATAAAAGGATTGATTACTGGCGGACGCAATCCGGGTAGGCAATAAATTCCCGCCAGGAATAATCCGAAATAAAAACGCAGGCTTATTTCTCGCCCACCAACGGCGAAAACTGGCGTGACTCCGGGTCGTAGGCGAACAGTTCCGCAGTGGCAATCTTGAAGAACCAGCCGTGAAGCCGCAGCGAACCGTCCATCAGGCGTTCCTGCACGCACGAATAGCTGTGCAGATTGTCCAGTCCGAACAAGACGTTTTCCTCGGCGGCGGCGGTTTCCCTGGCACCCAACTCGTGCAGATGCGCGTAATCTTTTTTCAACGTGGCCAGCACCGGGGCGGCAAGGTTGAGCCAGTCGCGCAAATGCGGCGTGTTGTCGCTGACCGGCGTTTTCGCCAGCAGCGCCGAAATTGCGCCGCATTGTGAATGGCCGCAGATGACGATGTCGCTGACGCGCAGATTTCCCACGGCGAACTCAATGGCGGCGGCGGTGGAGTTGGTGTCGCCGCGCACGTTCGCGGGCGGGACGATGTTGCCGACATTTTTGACGACGAACAAATCGCCTGGCTTGCTCTGCGTGATGAGTTCCGCCAGCACGCGTGAATCCGAGCAGGTGATGAACAAGGTGTGCGGATTCTGCCCCTCCTGGGACAGCTTGCGGAACAGCTTCCGGTAGTTGCCGAACGCGTCGGTGCGGAACTTGTGGACGCCCTCGATGAGCCGTTGCATGAAGAATTATTGCGCGAGCGTTTTGTTTTTTGCGCGCGATTCCTCCGTGAGGCGCACCTTGAACTTCTTCAATTCATCCTGCAGGCGCGCATCGCCCACCGCAAGAATCTGCGCGGCGAGAATGCCGGCATTGCGGCCGCCGCCGACCGCGACGGTGGCCACCGGAACGCCCGGCGGCATCTGCACGATGGCGAGCAGCGAATCAAAGCCATCAAAGGACTTTCCCAGGATGGGAACGCCGATGACCGGCAGCGTCGTGAACGCCGCCGTGACGCCCGGCAGATGTGCCGCGCCGCCGGCGCCGGCAATGATGACTTTCAGTCCGCGCTCGATCGCGGTGGAGACATATTCTTCCAGCCCGCGCGGATCGCGATGGGCGGAAATGACCCTGGCCTCGGAGCCGATTGCGAATTCCTTCAGTGCATCAGCGGCGGCTTTCATGGTGGGCCAGTCGGAATCGCTGCCCATCAAGATTCCAACAAGCGGTTTGGTGATTGGTTCGGTTTTCATGTTTGGCGGAAATAATTGAGCGAAGAATTGGCGCGTTTGGCAAGCCGCAAATCATCCCGCCGTCAGCGCAGCGCGGGCGTCATCGGCGGCGCCGGTCTTTTCCAGGAAATATTCGTAGCCGCCGACATAGGGTGTGACCGTGCCGGCGTTGACATGCAGCACCTTTGTTGCGAGATGGCTGATGAAGTGAACATCGTGCGAAATGAACACCAGCGTGCCCTCATAGCGTTCCAGCGCCAGCGTGAGTGACTCGACCGTGTGGATGTCCAGGTGCGTGGTCGGTTCGTCCATCAGCAGCAGGTTCGGCGGATCCACGAGAAATTTCACGAGGTTCAACCGGCTTTTTTCGCCGCCGCTCAACACCGCCGTTTTTTTGTAGATGTCGTCCTTGCGGAACATGAACGAGCCGAGCACGCCGCGCGCCTCGTCCTCGCGCATGAGCGGCGCGCTGGCCATGACTTCTTCAAGCACGTTTTTTTCCGGGTCGAGCGTGTCGGCGCGATGCTGGCTGAAATATCCGATTTTCGCGTTGTGACCGAGGTCGCGTTTGCCCTTCTGAAACTCCACGACGCCCGCCAGGATTTTCAACAACGTGGATTTGCCCGCGCCATTGGGACCGACCAGCACGGTGCGCTCGCCACGTTCGATGGTCAGATCGAGACCCTTGTAAACCTGCGTTGCCCCATAGGCCATGTGAATGCCTTCCAGTGAAACGGCGCGCTGCCCGCTGCGCGGCGGCGGCGGAATCTGGAAACGAAACGGCTTGCGCGGCGCGAGCGGCTTCTCGATCAGCTCCAGCCGTTCAATCTGCTTGAGCTTGCTCTGTGCCTGCGAGGCCTTCGAAGGAATGGAGCGGAAACGGTCGGCGAACGCCTGCAAATCGGCGATCTCTTTCTGCTGGTTTTTATAGGCCGTGAGCTGCTGTTCGTAGCGCTCCTCGCGCTGGCGAAGGTATTCGGAATAATTGCCGGTGTAAGCGATCAGCTTCTTCTCGGAAATTTCATGCACTTGAGTGATGATTTCATCCATAAATTGCCGGTCATGCGAAATCAACAGCAAGGCACCGGAATAATTCTTCAGATAATTCTGCAGCCAGAGCAGCGAAAGCAGATCGAGATGGTTCGTCGGCTCGTCGAGCAGCAGCAGGTCCGGCTCCATCACCAGCAGCCGCGCCAGCCGGGCGCGCATGATCCAGCCGCCGCTCATTTCCTTCGCCTTGCGGTTGAAATCGGAATCGCGATAGCCAAGGCCGCGCAACATTTTTTTGGCCTTCGTTTCCACCTGCGGATCATTCAGCTTGTCGTGTTTCGCATGCGTCTCCAGGTATTCGGGCGACGAGACGTCACCCGTTTTTTCCAATTCATGCAGGCGCTTTTCCAATTGCGGCAGTTCCTCCACCCGCCCGGTGGCGACATCCAAAATTGTTTCTTCGCCGTGCGCTTCCGCCTCCTGCGGCAGATAGCCGACCATCGTCCATTCATCGCGCTCGATCGTGCCGGTGTCCGGCTCGCGTTGTTTGAGGATGAGTGAGAACAGCGTGGTTTTGCCCGCGCCATTCGGTCCGACCAGCGCGACGCGTTCACCGTAGTTCACCTGGAACGAAGCGTTTTCGAAGAGCGTGCGCCCCCCGAAAGTCATTTTTAAATCGCGAATGATAAGCATGAAATCATTGTGGCCGCCGGGGTTTTGCCGGCAACCACAAGCCGGATAGAATATGTGTGAAACAGGTGGCGTCAACCGCCCATTTGAGAATGATGTTCAATTTGTCTCGCGGGGCGACCGTTCCCGTGAGCCGAAAGCGACGATAAACTGTGATTGATCCGGCCCGTGAAAATACTCATCACACTAGTGAACTTGAAACGAACTTGTCACCTTCGCAAAGTTCTCCCCACTTTCGTTCATCAAGGCACGTCGCCGGCCTGCGCCCGGATTAATTTGGCGACGGCGGCGTGCGCAAACACCACGTCCGGGTCGCGTTGCAACGCCTCGTCGTAATGCTGCGAAAAACCTTCGCCCCCCTCCGTCGGCACCAGCAGTTTCCGGGTGCGTGAAACCAGGTCTTCGGCACCACCAGTTGTCAACGGCGCTTTTGAATCCAAAGCCTCATCCATCAAGGCGATGAGCTGCGAGACCGGCCGCAGCCAAGTGAACCACGGATCTTCGGTGAGCAGTTTCAAAAATTGATACGGCGACGCGATTTTACCGAAGGTCTGTTCGTAACCGGTGCGTTCGGATTCCATCAAAGCCTTGTGCAGTCGCAACAAAGCGTCGCGTAATTCTGTCAGGTGTTGCCGGATGACGTTTAATCCGTCCGGGGTTAAATTGTCCTCTTTCACTTTGGCCAGCATATAACTTTGCCGCCGTCCGGCAAGGAGACTTTAGGCTCTGAGCGGCGCGGTGCTTTTGCGCTGGACCAATTCGGCGGGCAGGCGCTTGGACAGGACTTTTTCGCCGCGCAGCAACGCCATCATGGTCTCCACGGCGGCGACGCCGAGCCGGTGTTTCGGCTGGCGGATGGTTGTGAGCGGCACTTGAAAATATTCCGCCGCGAGGATGTTGCCAAATCCGGCGATGGAAATGTCCTCGGGAATTTTCAGGCCCTGGGAGAGCAGGGCGTTGGCGCAGCCGATGGCCACGACGTCGCTGACGGCCTGGACGGCGGTGGCCTGGCAGCCTTCATTGAGCATTTGCAGCGCGGCATTGGTGCCATCTTCGATCGTGCTGCCGGATTGAAAAACCAGCTTGTCGTCCACTTCCAGCCCGGCCTCGCGCAGGGCGCGGCGATAACCTTCAAAGCGTTCATGAGCCCACGGCGCCACCGGCGGTCCGGTAAGATAGGCAATGCGCTTGTGGCCGAGCTGGAGCAGATGCCGCGTGGCGGTATAACTCGCGATGATCTCCTCGACTTCCACGCTGACAAAGGATTTACAAAAGGTGGCGGGCGGCCCCAGCAGCACGGTGGGGATTTTTGCCGCCACAATTTCATGATAAATCCGCGCCTCGGCTTCAAACCGATACACCGGCGAGATGAACAGCCCGTCCACGCGGCGCGACAAAAAACGCCGGAGGCAAAGCTCCTCGCGTTCCGGCTTGTTCAGCGAGTGTGCGAACAGGATGTCGTAGCCGAGTTCGTGGGCGCGTTCTTCGATGGCCATGACGATGCGCGCATAAATCGGGTTCGTGATGGATGGGATGATGAGCCCGAAAAACTTGGTGGTCTTGGTGCGCAGGCCCTGGGCGCTGGAATCGGGAACATAGCCCATTTGTTTGGCCAGCGTCTTGATGCGCGCCTTGGTGGCGGCGGAAACGTCCGGTTCGTCGCGCAGGGCCTTCGAGACCGTCATCACGGAAACGCCGATTTGCTGGGCAATGTCTTTGAGTCGGACCATTTTTTAAAAATTTAGAATGAAGAATGAGCGGGACGCGCCAAGCTCAGGATTTTGGTTTCTTCATTTTTCATTTACAGATAAGTTCCGCGCCAGTGCAGCTTCCGGCGCAATGCCTCCAGGAATGAACCTTCGGCCAGATGAATCAGGCGCACCGAACTGCGGCTGCGCCGGATCGTCACCTCGTCGCCGGCGTCCAGTTCCGCCACGGCCTGCCCGTCCGCGCTCATGATCGTGGCGGGCAGGGGATTGATGGCCTTGATGCGGATGGCCGAAGACAGCGGCAGAATGATGGAACGATTCGACAGCGAGTGCGGCGAAATCGGGGTCAGGCAGAAAACTTCCGCCGTCGGCAAGACAATTGGTCCGCCCGCCGCCAGCGAATAGGCCGTCGAACCGGTGGGCGAACTGATGATGAGTCCGTCACAGCGATAGCGGGTGATGGGTGCGCCGTCCACGCTGACCTCAAGTGCAATAAGCCGTGAAACCGCGCCACGCCCGATCACAATGTCGTTGAGCGCCGTCTCCCGGACCAGCCGGCCATGACAGCGTCCGCTGGCTTCAATGAGGGCGCGTGCTTCGTAATTGAATTCGCCAAGCCAGACAAGTTTCAAGGCCGCTGCCAGTTCGTCAGACGGCACGGCAGTGAGAAAGCCGAGCCCGCCGATGTTGACGCCGAGCATCGGGGTGGTGGTGCCGGCGATTTCCCGCGCGACGCGGAGCATCGTGCCGTCGCCGCCAAAAATAAGCAACAGGTCCACGTCGTCGGCGAGTGACATGGCGTCCGGGCGCACGTCATCCCTGAACCCGGCCAGTCGCGCGGTTGCGGCGTCGCAAAACACCCGGCGTCCGGCGCGCTGGACGAGCTTGGCGGCCTTGCGGACGATAAGCGCGCAATCGGCCTTTTCGGGATTGCCGATGAGTCCGACGCGTTTGATTTTGTCAGCCAGTTTTTTCAATCAACACCAAAAATTCTTTGTTCCCCGCCGGGCCAAGCAGCGGCGATTCCGTCACGCCGCGCCAGCCAAGGCAGTTTTGCGCGGCGACGAACGCCTTCAGTTCTTCCAGTACGCGCCCATGCACCGCCGCATCCGTGATGACGCCCCGGCCCTTGTCCACCTCGGCCTTGCCCGCTTCAAACTGCGGTTTGACGAGCGCGACAATTTTGCCGTCTGATTTCAATAAAGCAACTGCGGGCGGCAAGATTTTTTGCAGCGAAATAAACGAGCAGTCAATCACGGCCAGGTCGGCGGGCGCAAACGGCGGCGGTATCTGCTCGATTTTCAGATGGCGCGCGTTGGTTTGTTCCATCACGGCCACCCGCGGATCGTGCCGCAGTTTCCACGCGAGCTGGCCCTGTCCGACATCTACGGCGATAACCCTGGCGGCCCCGTTTTGAAGCAGGCAGTCGGTAAAACCGCCGGTGGACGCGCCCAGATCCAGCGCCACCAGGCCGGCCACGTCGAGCCGGAAATGCCTCAGGGCGTGTTCGAGTTTGTGGCCGCCGCGGCTGACGAATTTTTCGCCGGCGTCAAGCGTGAGCGCGTCACCTGGCTTGACCGGGTCGCTGGGTTTGCGCGCGGGCTGGGTGTTGATGCGGACCAGGCCGGCGAGGACAAGCCGCTTGGCTTTTTCGCGGCTTTCACAAAGGCCGCGTTCAACCAGGGCTTGGTCGAGGCGAATCATGGATTGTGCTGCAAGGCCTGACGGTTACAAACGGGTGCCGCTGGAGTAAACGCGCGTCTGCACTTCGCGGAAACTGTGAAGGAAAAGAGTGTTTTCGGCCACCGCTTTTTCCACAAGCTGTTTGAGCAGGAACATTTCGGAACTGCTGATGACGGCGTGGACGCTATGCTTGAAGGCCTCCATCGGCGTGAAGGTCTGGAAGGAATCGCCGAGCAAAAAAACGGTCGCGTGCCGGCGCTGGTTGACGGGCATGCTCTGCAGCGCCTGAAGCGTGAGGTTTTCTTCAATGCTGTTCGCGGCGAAAAGTTCCTCGATGACGACGACCTTGTAATGCACCTGGCCGAAGCGCACCAGAAAATCGCTGTGCGTCGCGGCGGTGTGGACTTTGTAACCCAGTTCCTGGAGCGCGGTCTTGGCGACCTCGAGCCATTCCGGCGTGGAAAAGGCGATCAAGGCCGGGCGATCCTCGGTGCTGACGAAATCAAATGAGCCTGTCATATCTACTTGATTTTAAGGAGCGGCGGCGGGGCGGCTCCGGTGGAGGTTTTCATGCGCAGCGAACCGGCGGTGTTGTTCAGTTCGCCGCGCGATTTTTTGATATTGTCAATGCCGCGGGTGACGGCGCTGCGTTTGGAGCAATAGACCAGGGCGGTCTCCTCAGTAATGATGCCCTGTTCGTAGGCTTCCAGGCAGGCCTGGTCAAAGGTGCGCCAGCCGTAAGGATGGCTGGCCTCGATGATTTCGTAAAAACTCTTGCCTTCGGTCTCGCCTAGGCGGACTGCCTCCTGCGTGCGCAGATTCGACCCCATAATCTCCAACAGCGCAAAACGTCCGCCGCCAATTTGCGGGGCGAGCCGCTGGCTGACAATCCAGCGCAGCGTGTCGGAAAGTCGGATGCGCACCTGCTCCTGCTCTTCTGGATCAAACAGGCCCAGCATGCGGTTGACGGTTTCACCCGCATTGATGGTGTGCAGCGTGCTTAAAACCAGATGGCCGGTTTCCGCCGCGCTCAAGGCGATCTTCACCGTGTCCCGGTCGCGCATTTCGCCGACGAGAATCACTTTTGGCGCCTGTCGCAGCGCCGCCCGCAAACCGTTGGCGTAACTATCAAAATCAATGCCCAATTCGCGCTGATTGAACGTCGCCACCTTGTGCGGATGGATGTATTCCACCGGGTCTTCGAGCGTGACGATGTGATAGGGTTTGATTTCGTTGATCTCGTTCAGGATGGCGGCCAGCGAGGTGGACTTGCCGGATCCGGTCGCGCCGGTGAAGAGAACCAAGCCGGTTTTTTCCTTGGGAATTTCGTGGAAGATCTCCGGAAATTTTAATTGCTCCAGCGTCGGAATCACCGTGTTAAGCTGGCGGCAGACGATGGAATAATTACCTCGCTGGGCGAAAATGTTGACACGGAAACGGGCCTTGTCCGAAAGCGCGTAGGAGGCATCACACGAACCGTGACGCAGCAAATCCTCGATCTGCCAGAGGTTGTCGCCGATGATGTTCTGCGCGATGGTTTCAATCTGGAACGCCGTCAATTTTTCAATGGGCGGATCGAAGACGACCGGCTTAAGTTCGCCATAGACCTCCACCTGCGGCGGACGGCCCACCGTGAACAGCACGTCAGAAACTTCCGGCTGCGACGCCAGCATGGTCGTCAAAATCTGGTCCAGTTCAGGTCGCCGCATAAATCAAAAATCAAGTTTCGTCTTCATCCGGAGGGTGGGCGAGCAGACCGCGGAATTTTTTCTTGTCCAAGGCCTTGTCGTAGCCGTCTTCCGCCGTGATCCGTTTCATGCGAATATGCTCCATGATATGGTCGTCGAGCGGCTGGTTACCGGTCTTTTTGCCAACCTGGATCATGCCGTGAATCTGGTGCGTCTTGCCCTCGCGCACCAAATTGGCGATGGCGGTGTTGAACACTAAAACTTCAAAAGCCGCAACGCGTCCCTTTTTGTCGCTGCGTTTGAACAGGGTCTGGGCCACGACACCCTTCAATGCCTCGGAGAGCGTCTGCCGGATTTTGTTCTGCTGGTCGGCGGGGAAAACGTCAATGATGCGGTCCACTGTCTTGGCCGCGCTCTGCGTGTGCAGCGTGCCGAACACCAAGTGACCGGTGGCGGCGGCGGTGATCGCAAGTTCAATCGTCTCCAAATCGCGCATTTCGCCGACGAGGATGATGTCCGGGTCTTCGCGCAACGCACCCCGCAGCGCCGTGGCAAAGGACTTGGTATGGACGCCGACTTCGCGGTGGTTCACCAGGCAGCTTTTGCTTTCATGCACGAATTCAATCGGGTCTTCCACCGTGATGATGTGGTCCTTGCGGTTGCGGTTGGCATAGTCCATCACGGCGGCCAGCGTCGTGGACTTGCCGGAACCCGTCGGGCCGGTGATGACGACCAGCCCCCGGTGCAGCATGGCGAATTTTTTCAGGACAGCCGGCAGCGGCGATTCAAATTTTTCAAAATCCTCAAACGAGAGCACGCGGCTGGGAATCTGGCGAAACACCGCGCAAATGCCGTTCTTCTCATTGAAAAAATTGACGCGGAAGCGGGAAATTTTGGGAATCTCATAGCCAAAGTCCACGTCGCCCGTTTCTTCAAACTGTTTGATTTTGTAATCCGGCGCGATTTCATAGAGCATCGTCTTGAGCGAATCGCTTTCCAGCGGCGGATAATCCACGCGCTGCATCTCTCCGTTGATGCGCAGCATCGGCGGATTGCCCGAAGACATGTGCAAGTCGGACGCCTTCTGCTCAAACATCAGATTGAAAAATGCATCTATTTTGGCCATAAGTTTCTTCTGTGTCGAAATCCTAGCTATTGTCGCGCCAAACGCAAGTCATGAAACCTTTGCCTGAAATCATCCGCGCCGAAATTGCCGGAACCGGCGTTTTGTCCTTCGCCCGCTTCATGGAACTCGCGCTCTACTGTCCCGAATATGGATATTACGAACAGCAAAAAGACACCGCTGGCCGCCGGGGCGACTTCATCACCAGCGTCAGCACCGGCGAACTCTTCGGCCAGCTGCTTGCGTTCCAGTTCGCCGGCTGGCTGGAGGAATTGCGGGCTGCGGGTTGCGAATTGCGGATGGTCGAGGCCGGGGCGCATGATGGCAGGCTCGCCGGCGACATTTTGGGTTGGCTCCAAATTCACCGGCCAAGACTTTTTTCCGAAATTGAATATGTCATTTTTGAACCCTCGGCCCCGCGGCAGGCGTGGCAAAAGGAAACCCTCCGGCATTTTTCCAACGTCCGCTGGCCGGACCCTCAATGCTCAACTCTCAACCAGCAACTTGACGGTATCATCTTCAGCAACGAACTGCTCGACGCCTTTCCCGTCCACCGCCTCGGCTGGGATGCAAAAAGAAAAAGTTGGTTTGAATGGGGCGTTTCCGTCGAGGGCGACAAATTTGTCTGGGCGAAAAGCCGGAAGCTGGAATGTCATTTGCCGTCTTTCATCCTGCATCTTCCAGCTTCGCTTTTGGAACTGCTGCCGGACAACTACACCCTCGAGACTTCGCCTGCGGCCGAAAACTGGTGGCGCGCAGCCGCCGGCATTTTGTCGCGCGGCAAACTGCTTGCCATTGACTACGGCTTCACCGAGGCCGAACAGTTTTCGCCGGCCCGCACGAACGGCACGCTCCGCGCCTATTTCCGGCATCATGTCAGCGACGACCTGCTGGCGAATCCCGGCGAGCAGGATTTGACCGCGCACGTCAATTTTTCCGCCATCCAGCAGGCGGGCGAAGCCGCCGGACTCAGAACGGAAAGTTTTCAGACGCAGCCGCAATTTCTCGCCCGCGTTCTGGAAAAAGCCGTGCAGGAAAAATCCTTTGGCGAATGGAACGCCAGCCGCACGCGCCAGTTCCAGACGCTCACGCATCCTGAACATCTGGGCCGCGCCTTCCGTGTGCTGGTTCAATCCCGCTGAAATTCGTAATTCAAGAACGACAGGCAATAGATCGCCGCCGTCTCCACGCGCAGAACCAGTCTGCCAAGTGTGATGGGCTTTGCGCCGGAATTTTGGATGGCCGCCAGTTCGTCCAGGGAAAAATCGCCCTCCGGCCCGATCCACACGCCGATATTTTTCGGCAGCCGTCCGTGCTGCGTTTCAAAGTCGCGCAGCACGTCTCGCGGATGGCGGCGCTCCTTTTGCAGGGAGCCGACGAGCGAAAGATCGAATTTTTCCGGGCGCTCCATGAATTGTTCCAGCGTCACCGGTGCCTCGACTTTCGGCAGCCACGCCGCCCCGCATTGTTTGACGGCTTCAATCGCGACCTGCTGCCACTTGTCGCGTTTGCTTTCCGCGCCGTCGTCATCAAGGTGTGTCACCACGCGTTCGGACAGGATCGGCACGACGCGCCGCACGCCAAGTTCGACGGCCTTCTGGATGATGGTCTCAATGATTTTTCCCTTGGGCATGGCCTGGAGCAGGGTGACGGAGCAGGGCGGGTTGGGAACAAAATTTTTCAACGACACGGACAGGGTGAGGGCGGTGCGTGAACTGTTTTCCACCGCGCAAAGGAATTCATTGCCGATGCCGTCGAGAACGGTGACGAGTTCGCCGCGTTGCAAACGCAGGACGTGTTGGGCATGATGTGCCTCGCGCCCGTCGAGCCGGAGCGTGGTTCCGGCGCAGCGTTCGGGGGGCAGATAAAACCGGTGCATGATTTCTTGTCAACGGTAGCAGCCGACGTGAGCCGGCTCAAATTTTAATCCACGAAAGGAATGAGCCGATTCGCATGGCCCACAGGTCTTACTTGAAAAACTTTTTTGCCTTCTCGAAAAACCCCTGCGCGAGCGGGGTTTCCTGGCCGTCGCACAGCGCGGCGAATTCCTGCAGCTTGGCCTTTTGCTCGTGGCTCAGGCGCGTGGGCACCTCCACCTGCACGCGGACATGCAGATCGCCGTGGCCGTAGCCCTGCAGGTTTTTCACGCCCTTGCCCTTGAGCCGGAACAGCGCGTTGGGCTGGGTGCCGGCGGGGATTTTGACCGTGATTTTGTTTTCGAGCGTCGGCACCTCGACTTCGCCGCCGAGCGTGGCCTGGATGAAACTGACCGGCACTTCGCAAATCAAATCGTCGCCGTCCCGCTTGAAAATCTCATGCGCCTTGACGTGCAGGACAACGTAAAGATCGCCGTTCGGTCCGCCGCGAAAGCCGGCTTCGCCGTTGCCGGAGGAACGTAGTCGTGACCCGACATCCACGCCTGGCGGGATCCGGAGTTTGATTTTCGTTGTGCGCTCCTTTTTGCCGTTGCCGTGGCAGGTTTTGCACGGCTTCTCCAGAATCCGTCCCGCGCCCTTGCAGTGCGGGCACGTCTGCGCGATGCTGAAAATGCCGCGCGACATGAGCACCTGGCCGCGTCCGCCGCAGGTGGCGCAGGTTTTCAGCTTGGAACCGGTTTCAGCGCCCGAGCCGCGGCACGATTCGCACTGGTCCAGCTTGGTCACGGAAATCTCCTTCTCGCAGCCGAGCGCGGCCTCATCAAGCGAAATTTCCAGGTCATACCGCAGGTCGTCGCCGCGCTGCGGCTCCGACGGATCATTCTGCCGGCCGCCGCCGAAGAGGTTTTCAAAAATGCCGCCGCCGCCGAACACGTCACGGAAGATGTCCGCCGGATCGTGAAAACCGCCGCCGCCGCGCGCGCGCTGGCGGGGATCAAACGCCGCATGGCCGTGCTGGTCGTAGGCGGCGCGTTTTTGCGGGTCGCTCAGGACCTCGTAGGCCTCGCCCAGTTCCTTGAATTTTTCCTCCGCCGCGTGGTCGCCCGGGTTTTTGTCCGGATGATATTTTACGGCCAGTTTGCGGTAGTTTTTTTTGATTTCTTCAAAAGAGACTTCGCGGCTGACTTCGAGCACCTGATAATAATCGCGTTTTGCCATTTCATTCCGCTTCAAAAGCGGGCGCAAACTTAAGGAAAAGCCTGAAAATATCAAGCGCTAATGGCCGGGATTAAATTGTCGGCAATCCGGCTCTACGGGCTATCCCAAACTGATTTTCCTTTGCCTGATGAGGCTGATTCAATCAGCGCATTCGCCGTAATTCGCACAATTCGTTTTTGAATTTATGAATGGCTGCGGCAAAATTATTATTGACGTCAATCTCGCGCCGGTGTTGACAAAAGAGATTTTCTTCGCAAGGTTGCCGCGCATCAAATGGGCAAAACACTCATTATCGCCGAAAAGCCGTCCGTCGCCGGAGACATCTCCAAGGCGCTCGGCAAGTTCGAGAAGCAGCCGGATTATTACGAAAATGACCAGTATGTCATCTCGTCGGCGGTCGGCCATCTGCTCACGATCTGCGTGCCGGAACAGTTCGAGGTGAAGCGCGGCAAATGGACTTTCGCCAATCTGCCGGTCATTCCGCCGCACTTTGATCTGCTGCCCATTGAGAAAAGCGAGGCGCGCCTCAGGGTTCTGCTCAAGCTCATCAAACGCAAGGATGTCACCATGCTCGTCAATGCGTGCGACGCCGGGCGCGAAGGGGAATTGATCTTCCGTTACATCGTCCAATACGCCAAGGCCAGGCAGCCCATCCAACGGCTCTGGCTGCAATCCATGACGCCGGCCGCCATCCGCGACGGCTTCGCGCACCTGCGCACGGACAAGGAAATGCTGCCGCTGGCGGACGCGGCGACGTGCCGCAGCGAAAGCGACTGGCTCATCGGCATCAACGGCACGCGCGCGATGACGGCGTTCAATTCCAAGACCGGCGGCTTTCATCTCACGACGGTCGGTCGCGTGCAGACGCCGACGCTGGCGATTCTCGTCGAGCGCGAAGAAAAAATTAAAAAATTTATTCCGCGCAACTATTGGGAAATTCACGGCACCTTCGGCGCTCAGGCGGGTGAATACGTGGGGCGCTGGTTCGATGAAAAATTTGCGAAGAAGGACGGCGACGACCAGCTCAAGCAGGAGCGTGTCTGGGACGTCGCTTTTGCCGAAGCCATCAAGGCCAAATGCCTCGGCAAGCCGGGCATCGTGACGGAAGAGAGCAAGCCGACAACCTCGATGTCGCCGCAGCTTTATGATTTGACGACGTTGCAGCGCGAGGCGAACGGGCGGTTCGGTTTTTCCGCGAAGAACACACTGGGTCTGGCGCAGGCGCTTTACGAAAAGCACAAGGTGCTGACGTATCCGAGAACGGATTCGCGCGCGTTGCCGGAGGATTACCTCGAGACGGTCAAGACGACGCTCGGCATGCTGGCGGACACCAATTACCGCACGCCGGCGGAAACGATTTTGAAGAACGGCTGGGCGCGTCCCAACAAACGCATCTTCAACAATGCCAAAGTCTCGGACCACTTTGCGATCATTCCCACGACGGTGGCGCCGAAACATCTGAGCGAGCCGGAACAGAAGCTTTACGACCTGGTCACGAAACGATTTCTGGCGATCTTTTATCCGGCGGCGGAATTTCTCGTCACCACGCGCATCACGCGCGTCGAGAGCGAGCCGTTCAAGAGCGAAGGCAAGGTGATGGTCAACGCCGGCTGGCTCGCGGTTTACGGCAAGGAGGCGGCGGAGTCGGACGATTCGCCGAGCCTTGTGCCGGTGAAGCCGGGCGAAACGGTCAAGACCGAGAAGATCGAGGTCGAGGCGAACGTCACCAAGCCGCCGGCGCGCTATTCGGAAGCCACGCTGCTCGGCGCGATGGAGGGCGCGGGCAAATTGATTGACGACGAGGAACTGCGCGAGGCGATGTCGGACAAGGGGCTCGGCACGCCCGCGACCCGCGCGACGATCATCGAAGGTTTGATCTGGGAGAAATACGTTTTGCGAAATGGCCGCGAACTGCAGCCTACGGCGAAGGCGTTTTCCATCATCACGCTTTTGCGCGGGTTGGAGATTCCGCAGTTATCTTCGCCGGAGCTCACGGGTGAGTGGGAATTCAAATTGAATCTCATGGCGCGCGGCAAAATGAAGCGCGACGAGTTCATGAAGGAAATCGCCGATGCGACGCGCGACATCGTGGCGAAGGCGAAGCTGCATGAGAGCGACACGGTGCCCGGCGATTACGGCAAGCTCAACGTGCCGTGCCCGAAATGCGGCGGCGAGATCATCGAGAACTACAAAAAATTCCAGTGCCAGAAATGTGATTTCGCGCTCTGGAAAATCGTGGCGAGCCGGCAACTGGAGATTTTCGAGGTGGAGGAGCTTATCACCAAGGGCGTGGTCGGGCCGCTGCAAGGTTTCCGCAGCAAGCAGGGCTTTCCGTTCGCGGCCATCATCAAGATGAACGCGGAGTTCAAGCCGGAGTTCGATTTCGGCAACGACCAGAACAAGGACGGCGAGGCGAGCGCACCCATTGATTTCACCGGCAAGGAGCCGCTCGGCAAATGTCCGAAGTGCGGCGGCAATGTTTATGATGCGGGCATGAATTATCTCTGCGAGAAAGCCACCGGGCCGGACAAGACCTGCACGTTCCGCAGCGGCAAAATCATTTTGCAGCAGACGATTGAGCCGGCGCAGATCACGAAACTACTTGCGACCGGCAAAACGGATTTGCTCAAGGGCTTTGTCTCGAAGAAGAACAACCGCAAGTTCGAGGCGTTCCTTGTCTTGAAGGATGGCAAAACGGCGTTTGAATTTGCGCCGCGCGAGAAAAAGGGCCAAGCCAGGGGCGGTGCGCCCAGCGAGCCGCTGCCGAAGGTTGATTTCACCGGCAAGGAACCGCTCGGCAAATGTCCGAAGTGCGGCGGCAACGTGTTTGACACGGAACAAGGTTATCTTTGCGAGAAGTCGCAACTGGACGCCAAGGCGTGCAAATTCAAGATCGGCAAAACGATTTTGGAACAGCCCATCGAACTGGCGCAGGCGCAGAAAATCCTGACCGAGCACAAGAGCGATTTGCTCGACAAATTTATTTCCAAGGCGGGCAAGCCGTTTCCGGCGTTTCTCGTGATGGATGGAAAGGGCAAGGTTACGTTTGAATTTCCGCCGCGTGACGAATAAGGATGCTTGCCTGTCAGTTGAATCCAAGCATACTAAAAAAATGAACGTGAAGCGGTTTGCCTGGACGCTTTTCCTGCTGCCAATGCTGCTGCGGGATGCCGCCGTTGCTCAATCGTCGGCAAATTCAATCCGGACGAATTCCCCGGCTCTTTCCAGCCGTCCGCAGCAGATCAATGGCGGTGAAATCATTACGCGCAAGGGCGTGGCTTACAAGAGTGTGGTTGTGCAGAAAGTTGTCCCGGACGGCCTCGTTATTGGCTACACGATGACCGATGGCGGCATGGGAATCGCGAAGCTCAAATATGCCGATTTATCCGATAATTTGCAGCAACAGTTCGGATATAATCCCACCAATGCGGCGGCTTTTGATAAGGAACAGAAACAAGCTGAAGGTGAATGGCGGGCAAAGTGGATTGCCGACGATGAGAAAGCAAAATCCAAAAGGCAGGAGGAGGAAATATCCGACGCGGAAGCCCGGGCCAAGTGGGTGGGCACCGGTTTTTTCATCACGGACAATGGATATCTGCTCACCTGTTTCCACGTCGTAACCAATGCCACAAGCATCCAAGTGGGAACAAAGCACGGATTATTCAACGCTGAACTGGTGCAATCTGATTCCGACAAGGACATCGCCTTGCTCAAAGTGACGGGGACATTTTCTTCGCTGCCTCTGGTTTCCAGCAACAGTGTTAATTTCGGTGAGGCGGTGTTCACCATCGGTTTTCCCAATCCTGGAGCGCAAGGCTGGCAGCCAAAACTGACGCGCGGCGAAATTAGCAGTCTTTCAGGATTTCAAGATGACACGAATGAATATCAGATCAGCGTGCCAGTGCAGCCGGGCAATTCCGGCGGTGCGCTGGTGGATGAAAATGGCAACGTGGTGGGCATTGTTCAGGCCAAACTGCGCGGGTCGGTGGCAGAGTTGGAGGCGACGGGGATTGTGCCGGAGAATGTGAATTACGCCATTAAAAGCGCCTGCGCGAAGACATTGCTTGATTCCGTGCCGGCAGACTGGCTACTCAAGCTCAAACCGGAATATCCGTCGGCGGACCGCAAATTTGAGGACGTGGTTCAAACATCACAGGACGCGGTGGCAGTGGTGTTGGTGCAATAAAATGAGTCCGAGAAAATTCCACCTCGCCGGTTTCCACATCCGTGACCTGCGGATTGGAAAATTTCGCGCGAATCCCTCAAGACATTGATGCAACTGTTTTTCAAGGAATCCGGACGGGGCCGGGCGGTCATTTTGTTGCATGGACTGTTCGGTTCGTCAGACAACTGGCATCACATCGCACTGCGGCTGGCGGAATCGTTTCATGTTTTTGCCGTGGACCAGCGCAATCACGGCCAGTCGCCGCACAGCGACCAGATGGATTTTCCGCTAATGGCCGGTGACGTGGAGGAATTCATGGCGGCTCATGGACTGGAAGCAGCGGCGGTCATCGGCCATTCGCTGGGTGGCAAAACGGCGATGCAATTCGCGCTGCAATTTCCCGAACGGGTGGAAAAGCTCGTCATCGCGGACATGGCGCCGCGGGCTTTTGAGTCAATGCACGCCGAAATATTTATCGCGCTGCTGGCGCTGGATTTGCCGAAGTTTCAAACCCGTCAGCAAATCGAGGACGCGCTCGCACCGGAAATTCCGAACCTGGTGCTGCGGCGGTTTCTGCTGAAAAATCTCGGTCGGAACACTGAAGGCCGTTTCTGCTGGAAGATCAATTTGCCCGGTCTGGCGGAAAACTCCTTGAAATTGCGCGCGCCGATTTCACATCCCCGACCGTTCACCAAGCCGGCGCTATTTATTCGCGGCGGAAAATCGGATTACATCAACCCGGAAGACAAGGCGCTGATCCGTCAATTGTTTCTGCAGGCGGAGATTCAGACGATTATTGAAGCGGGCCATTGGGTTCATGCGGACCGGCCGGAGGATTTCTTGCGACTGATTTTGAAATTTTTTGGAGCAGCCGCAAAAAGCACCAGATGCGCGAACGATATAATATAATCTTGCGTGTTTGGCGCATTCGCGGTTTATCAATCCCGCTGATGCATTAAAGTATCACGCAATGGAACAACCGCACGACAAGCCTGAAATCCGCGACCAGTGGATCGGAAAATTTCTCGCGCATCTGGCGACGGACCGCGGCGCGTCGGTTTACACGGAGCGGAATTACAGGCAGGCATTGACGGAATTTTTCCGCTGGCATGTGGACGAACGCAAGTCGCCGCCGGCGTGGGTAAAATTGCAGCGCGATGATTTCCGTGGTTTTGTGCGTTTTCTTGGACGGAATAATTTAAGCCGCGCGGCGGTCCAGCTCCGGTTTTCGGCGTTGCGGACATTCTACAAATTTCTGATGCGGCACGGCGTGGTGGAGTTTTTGCCAATCAAAAATCTTGCGCTGCCCAAGTTGGAAAAGCGGCTGCCACGGTTTTTAACGAAACAGCAGATGGAAGCCCTGCTCATTGCGCCGGCAAAGCTGCTGGAGACGCAAAAGCAAAAACAGGGTCTGGGCCGCCCCATTTCGGCGCAGGTTTGCCGGCGCGACATCGCGGTGCTGGAGACCATTTATTCCTGCGGCCTCCGTATCAGTGAGCTGTGCGGCCTGCGCGTGGAGGACATTGATTGGAGCGAGCAAATTGTCCGCGTTCGCGGCAAGGGAAAAAAAGAGCGGCTGGTGCCAATTGGCCAGCCCGCGCTGGAGGCGATTGATAATTATTGGCGCGCACTGCCGCAAACGCCGGCGGGATTGTATCCGGTTTTCTGTTCGGACACCAAAAAATCCGGGCCGCTGTCGCCGTTGCAATTGTCGCGGCGGCTGAAAAATTATCTCGCAATTGCCGGGCTGGATCCGAAGCTCACGCCGCACAAGCTGCGGCACAGCTATGCGACGCACCTGCTGGATGCGGGCGCGGATTTGCGCAGCGTGCAAGAACTGCTCGGCCATGCGCACCTCATCACGACGCAGGTTTACACGCACGTCACGACCGAGCGGTTGAAAAAGGCCTACGACGCGGCGCATCCGCGGGCTTGAGATTTTAAAATACCGGCCGGCAAGGTGTTTGGTTTTTGGCAATTTCTGCAAAGCGAATTGAATTGAGTTCAAACAGGTGTTTCGCAGAATGGGATGGAAGGAATTTTTCCTGAAATAGAAAGATGGATTACTCGTTTTCATTTCGACCGAAGCTGGTGGATACGCTGAAAAATTATTCGGCGGGCGATTTTTTTGCGGACCTCACGGCCGGGTTCACGGTGGGTATCGTCGCACTGCCGCTGGCGATGGCGTTTGCGATTGCTTCCGGCGTCAAGCCGGAGGCGGGCATTTTCACCGCCGTCATCGCGGGCTTTGTGATTTCGGCGCTGGGCGGCACCAAAGTTTCTATCGGCGGGCCGACCGGCGCGTTCATCGTCATTCTTTACGGCATTTACGCGAAATACGGCGCGGAAAACCTCGCCATCTGCACCATCATGGCGGGCGTGATTTTGTTCATCATGGGCGCGGCGCGGCTGGGCACGATGATCAAATTCATTCCGTATCCGGTGACGATGGGTTTCACTTCCGGCATCGCGGTCCTGATTTTCAGCACGCAGATCAAAGATTTTTTTGGCTTAAGCATTGAGAGGTTGCCGTCGGATTTTATTGCGAAAATGAGGTCGCTGGGCGAGCATGCAGAAACTTTTCAATGGCCCACCATCGTGCTGGCCGCCGGGTCGCTGGCGATCATTCTTTTCTGGCCGAAGAAATGGCAGCGGCGTTTGCCCGGTTCCATCGTCGCGCTGGTGCTGGGCACGGCCGCGGTGGCGATGTTCCAAGTGCCGGTCGAAACCATCGGCAGCAAGTTTGGCGGCATTCCGCAGGCGCTGCCGCATCCGCACGTTCCGGCGCTTTCCTGGGAAAACATCCAGCATCTTTTCCAGCCTGCGACCACCATCGCCCTGCTCGCGGCGATCGAATCGCTGCTGTGCGCGGTGGTCGCCGACGGGATGATTGACGACCGCCACGATTCCAACCAGGAACTGATGGCGCAGGGCGTTGCCAACATCGTGAGCCCGCTCTTCGGCGGCATCGCGGCCACCGGCGCGATTGCCCGCACGGCCACAAACATCAAATGCGGTGCCCGCACGCCCATCGCGGGCATGGTTCACGCGGTGACCTTGCTCGTCATCATTCTGGCCGCTGCGCCGCTGGCGAAGTTTATTCCGCTGGCCACGTTGAGCGCCGTCCTGGTCAATGTCGCGGTCAACATGGGGGAATGGCACAACTTTTCCCGTCTGACCAAATGGCCGCGCAGCGATGCGGTGGTTTTTCTGACCGCCTTCAGCCTGACGGTGGTCATTGATCTGACGGTGGCGGTCGAGATCGGCATGGTGTTGGCGGCCGTGCTCTTCATCAAACGCGTTTCCGAAACCACGCAGATCACCGCCGTGGACGAAATTTCCGAAACCGAAGGCCCGCAACATTCGCTGGTCGGCAAGGATATTCCCAAGGGCGTCATGATTTACCGCATCTTCGGCTCGTTTTTCTTCGGCGCGGCGGACAAGCTGGAAACGGCGTTGAAGCGCGCCGGGCAGGAGCCGGACGTGCTGATCCTGCGCATGAGAAAAGTTCTGGCCATAGACGCGACGGGTCTGAACGCGCTCGAGGATCTTTACGACAAGCTGCATGTGCGTGGCAAACACCTCGTTTTGAGCGGGCCGCACACGCAACCGTTGTTCATGATGGACAAGGCGGGCTTTCTCGACCGGCTCGGCAGGGAAAACGTCTGCGCGAACATTGAGCTTTCGTTGGACCGTTCCCGTGAAATCCTTGGCCTGCCACCCGAGCCTTCCAGTGACCCGCTGCGTGCGGAGAAGCAAAAAATCGAAGCGGCGCGGCAGGAACTGGCAAGTGCTGTCGAACATGCCGGCAAGATTCTTAGCGAGCCATCCGGCAGCGGCACCAGGGAGAAATGAAAAAATCAAAAAATTGTCTGTGAATGATTTGCGACTTGAAAACTTGAATACAGATCCAAGATTTTGTCGCGCAACGCGAAAAAGTCCTTGATCAAATGCCGAAGAAAAAATTAAATTGCGTGTTGACAATATTGCGGTGGTCTCATAATTTGTCCGGCGTAGCAAGTTAGTTAAAAGTCAAACAGCCGATTGCCCCTCGAATTTTCAAGTGAAAATAAGTGAGGGGATTGGTTTTTTGTCGTTTTGAACTTTGCTGCCAGATTGGACTATGATTCGAGTGCGCCCATGTAGCTCAGTTGGTAGAGCACGTCCTTGGTAAGGACGAGGTCATCAGTTCAATCCTGATCATGGGCTCCATTAAAAAACGCAACGAGCAACGAACGAAACAATAACGCAGGAGAATAAAATGGCTAAAGAGCAATTTCAAAGAACGAAACCGCACGTCAACGTTGGCACGATTGGTCACGTTGACCATGGCAAATCCACTTTGACCGCGGCAATTGTGCACACCCAAAGCAAAAAAGGTCTGGCCCAGCCGATCTCTTATGCGGACATCACCAAGGGTGGCACGGTGCGTGACGACACTAAGACTGTCACCATCGCCGTCTCGCACGTCGAATATGAAAGTGCGACCCGCCATTATGCCCACGTTGACTGCCCCGGCCACGCGGATTATGTGAAGAACATGATCACCGGTGCGGCGCAGATGGATGGCGCAATTCTCGTCGTCAGCGCGGCGGACGGTCCGATGCCGCAGACGCGCGAACACATCCTGCTCGCCCGTCAGGTCGGTGTGCCGGCCATCGTGGTTTTCCTGAACAAGGTTGACCTCGTGGACGACAAGGAATTGCTGGACCTCGTCGAAATGGAAATCCGCGACCTGCTCACGAAATATCAATTTCCCGGTGACAAGACCCCGATCATCCGCGGCAGCGCGACGGCGGCCATGGAAAACAAGCCGGAAGGCGAAAAGGCCATCCAGGAATTGATGGACGCGGTTGACAGCTTTATTCCGCTGCCGACCCGCGAAATCGACAAGCCTTTTCTGATGTGCGTCGAAGACGTTTTCAACATTGAAGGCCGCGGCACCGTGGTGACCGGCCGTGTCGAACGCGGCGTGCTCAAGAAGATGGAGGAAGTTGAGATCGTCGGCTTGAAGGACACGCGCAAGACCGTCGCTACGGACATCGAAATGTTCCGCAAACTTTTGGATTCGGCGAGCGCGGGCGACAACGTCGGCGTTTTGCTGCGCGGCACGAAGAAGGAAGAAGTGGAACGCGGCATGGTTCTGTCCAAGCCCGGTTCCATCAAGCCGCACACGAAGTTCAAGGCAGAAGTTTACGTCCTCTCGAAGGATGAGGGCGGCCGTCACACGCCGTTCTTCACGAACTACCGTCCGCAATTTTATTTTCGCACCTCGGACGTGACGGGCACCTTGACCCTGCCGACGGGCGTGGAGATGGTCATGCCGGGCGACAACGTCTCGGTGGACATTGAAATGCAGAAGCCGGTGGCGATGGAAAAGGGGCAGCGTTTCGCGATTCGTGAAGGTGGCCGCACCATCGGGGCCGGTCGCGTGTCCGACGTCATTGCCTGAGGCATTGTAAATTCGGGAGCTGGGCATATTGAATGCCCCGGCTCCCTTTTCGTCCAAAAATGAAACGGTTTTACGGTATAGGGCGTTAGCTCAATTGGTAGAGTAGCGGTCTCCAAAACCGTTGGTTGTAGGTTCAAGTCCTACACGCCCTGCCAGCCGGAGAGGTGGCAGAGTGGTCTATTGCGGCGGTCTTGAAAACCGCTTCAGGTGAAAACCTGACGGGGGTTCGAATCCCTCCCTCTCCGCCAGCCTCCGCTGGAACCAAGTGGGAGTAGGGCGGAAAATAGGTGGAGCTGTAGCTCGGCAAGCCAGAGAAATTGTGAACGATTCAACAAAAATTTTGTTTTGGGTAATCATCATCGGGGCGCTCTTTGGCGTGCTTTGGTGGCAGGGACAAATCCGGCGTCTGGCTGTCTATTTTCAGGAGACCCGCGAAGAATTGAGAAAATGCTCGTGGCCAACTCTGGAAGAACTGAAAGGTTCAACCGCGCTCGTCATTGTTTCCATCGCCTTGCTTGGCGCATTCACCGTGGTGGTGGATTTCGTCATGAACCTGATTTTCATCAAGCTCTAACATGCGCAATCAATGGTTCATCATCCAGACGCTGTCCGGCCAGGAAAACAAGGTCAAGGACAGCATTGAGAAGCGCGTCAAAACCGACGAGATGCAGGACTACGTCAGGGAAGTCCTTGTGCCGATGGAAAAAGTGGTCGAGGTGCGCAACCAGAAGAAGACCGTTTCCAACCGCAAGCTGTGGCCGGGCTATGTTTTCGTGGACATGGTGTTGTTGGATGAAAACAACCGCATCATCGAGGAGCCTTGGTATTTCATCAAGGAAACGCAGGGCGTGATCGGGTTTGTCGGCGGCGAGCCGCCGGTGCCGACGCCGACCTCGGAAGTCGAGTCTATCAAGGCGCAGATTTCCGCGTCGGAAGAGACGGAAAAACCGAAGGTCAATTTTGATGTCGGCGAAACGATCAAGATCAACAACGGGCCGTTCCTGAATTTCAGCGGGGTGATCGAGGAGATCGATCCCGAGCGCGGCAAGCTGAAGGTTACCGTCAACATTTTCGGACGCAACACGCCGGTGGAGCTTGAATACTGGCAGATTGAAAAAGCTTAAGCATTTATATGGCAAAGAAAGTTACAGGACAGATTAAACTGCAGATTGCCGCCGGTCAGGCCAATCCCGCGCCGCCCGTCGGCCCGTCGCTCGGCCAGCACGGCGTCAACATCATGGCGTTCTGCAAGGAATTCAACGCCGTCACCAAGAACGATGCCGGGCTGGTGATTCCCGTCGTCATCACCGTTTACCAGGACAAGTCCTTCACGTTCATTACCAAGTCGCCGCCGGCGTCCATCCTCTTGAAGAAGGCTGCCGGCATCACCGCCGGCTCGAAGGTGCCGAACAAGGACAAGGTCGGCAAGGTGACGCGCAAACAGGTTTTGGACATCATTAAGATGAAGTCCAAGGACATGAACACGACTAGCGAAGAGGCGGCGTTCCGGGTCATCTCCGGCACCGCGCGCAGCATGGGAATTGAAGTGGTCGGCTGAACAATTTAATAAACCAACCGCGGGAGAGCCGAAAGCTCGCTTGCACCGCACCAAAACAAAATGCCCAGCAAACGATTCAAGAAAGCACTCGAAGTGGTGGATGCGAAGAAAACGTATCCGTTGAAGGACGCCGTGGGCGTCCTTGCCAAGTTCCCGAAAGCAAAATTTAACGAGACGATTGATTTGGCGTTCCGCCTCGGGGTGGACCCGAAGCAGTCCGATCAGATGGTCCGCGGCACGGTTCCGCTGCCGCACGGCAGCGGCAAGACGGTGCGCGTCCTGGTTTTCGCCAAAGGCAACGCGGCGGAAGCGGCCAAGGCGGCGGGCGCGGAGAACGTCGGTTTCGAGGACATGATCGCCAAGTGCGTGGGCGGCTGGACGGATTTTGACGTGGCGATCGCCACGCCGGACGCGATGATCGAAGTCCGCAAGCTCGGCAAGGTGCTCGGGCCGCGCGGCCTGATGCCGAATCCAAAAACCGGTACGGTGACGGAGGACACGGCCAAGGCGGTGAAGGAAGTGAAGGCCGGCCGCGTTGAATACAAGACGGACAAGGCGGGCAATGTGCATGTGATCGTGGGCAAGGCTTCGTTCAATCCGGAACACATCGAAGCCAATGCGCGTGCGGTCATCGAGGCGGTTGCGAAGGCGCGGCCGACGAGTGTCAAGGGCACCTACATCAATTCCTGCACCCTGTCGGCGACGATGAGTCCGCCCGTGCGGGTGGACGTCCGCGAGTTTTTGAACAATTAACCAAATTTCCCATGCGTGCTGAAAAACAAATTTTGACGAAGGAATACGCGGCCCGGTTGAACGCATCGCCGTTCTTCATTGTGGCCGGCTATCAGGGTCTCAAGGTCGCCCATCTGACCGAGCTGCGGAAACGGCTGCAAACGGCGGGCGCGGAAATTCATGTCGTGAAAAATTCCGTCTTCCGCATCGCGGCCAAAGAGGCCGGTGTCGGCGACTTGAACGGTTCGTTGACGGGACAGATGGCCGTGGTGACCGGGCAGAAGGACATTTCCGCCGCCGCGAAGGCGCTGAAAAATTTTGCGGCTGAATTTGACAAGCTGAAAATCAAGTTCGGTTTTCTGAACAACCAGCGGCTCGAAGAAGTCGGCATCATCGCCTTGGCAGATTTGCCGAGCCTGGATGTGCTGCGCGCGAAAATTCTCGGTCTGCTCGTCGCCCCGGCGACGAAGCTGGCGATTTTGATCAATACACCCGCGTCGCAGTTGGCGCAGGTCATCAAGGCCAAATCGGAAAAGGCTGAATAACAATTTTCGTTCCGCAATTTAGCGGGACGGAGAAACAAACAAACAACAACGTAAATCGTCGGTTTGCTGGCCGTGAACTGAAATCCGCCGGGGCCGCGGTGGACGACGAGACGACAGAAAGAAAAGTAATATGGCTGACATTGCAAACATTGTGGAGGAATTGAGCAAGTTGACGGTTCTGGAAGCCGCCGACCTCGTGAAACAACTGGAAACCAAGTGGGGCGTTTCCGCCGCCGCGCCCGTCGCGGTTGCGGCTGCCGGTGGCGCTGCTGCGGGTGCCGCTCCGGCTGCCGCCGCGAAGGATACGTTTGACGTGATTCTCGTTTCGGCTCCGGCGGACAAGAAAATTGCGGCCATCAAAGCCGTGCGCGAAATCAAGGCCGGCCTCGGTTTGGCGGAAGCCAAGGCGCTGGTTGAAGGCGCTCCGAAGCCCGTGCTGGAAGGCGCGAACAAGGCTGACTCTGACGCCGCCAAGAAGAAGCTCGAAGAAGCGGGCGCCAAGGTGGAAGTCAAGTAATTGTGGAATTACCGGGGCGGCGGCGTTATCGCCGTCGCCCCTTTCCCGCGAAATTGCGGGCGCAGTTTTATTGAATTTTGAGTTACAAAATTGGGGTAGCAAAACCGGTTTTAGTTTTGGCAGGTTCGTCGTTTGAACGCGGCGTACTTGCCTTGTGTCGTTAAGTAAATTTACCGGTCCGGCGCTGTTGCCGGGCCAAACCAGAAAGTCCAAATGCCATCGAGAGCCACTGAACGTATCAACTTCGGCAAAATTAAAGAGATAGTCGTGCCGCCGAACATGATCGAGCTGCAGACCAACTCCTATAAGGAATTCCTGCAGGCCGACGCTTCCCCCAACAAGCGCAACAAGAACAACGGCCTGGAATCAGTGTTTCACGAGGTGTTTCCCATCGAAAGCTACGATGGCAAGTGCGTGCTGGACTACAAATCCTACGAAATCGGCGAGCCGAAGCTCGACTGGTTGGAATGCCTGCGCGAAGGTCTGACCTACGGCGCGCCGCTGTATGTCACTTTCCTGCTCAAGGAGGAGGCCAAAAACGCGAAGGAGGAAAAAGTGTTCATGGGCGAACTGCCCCTGATGACACCGCAGGGCACGTTTGTTATCAACGGCGCGGAGCGTGTGGTCGTTTCGCAACTGCACCGTTCGCCCGGCATCGCGTTCGAGGCGACGCAGCATCTGAACGGCAAACTGCTACACAGCTTCCGGGTCATTCCCGACCGCGGCTCGTGGTATGAGGCGCAGTTTGATACCAGCGACCTGCTTTACGTCTATCTGGACCGCAAAAAACGCCGCCGGAAATTTTTGACCTCGACGCTTTTCCGGGCGCTTTCGTTCCTTGATGTTGAAAACACCATCAACCTGAAGAGCAAGGACAACGGCGAAAAGACCCGCGGCTCAGACGAGGAAATCCTCAAGTTGTTTTACGAAGTCGAGGAACTCACGATCAAAGAGGCCGAAAAGCTCGAAGATCTGCCGAACCGCGTCTTGATTCATGACGCGACCGACGAAGAAAAAGGCCTCGTTGTGGCGCGCGCGTTTGAACCGTTGTCGAAGGCCGTCGTCAAACAGATCGCCGAACTCGGCGTGACGAAAATCAAGGTCGTGGACACCTCGGTGGACGAGGGCATCATGATCAAATGCCTCAAGAAGGATCCGGCGAAAAACGAAGAGGAGGCGTTGAAGGACATTTACCGCCGTCTGCGCCCCGGCGATCCGCCGACGGCCGCGAATGCGCGGGCGCTGCTCAAGCGTTTGTTCTTTGATCCGAAGCGTTACGATTTGGGCCGCGTGGGCCGTTACAAGATCAACCAGAAGCTTGGTCTCAAGGACAAGCAGGAATCACGCATTCTGACAAAGGAAGATCTCGTCGCCGCGACAAAATATCTGCTCCGTCTCAAAAAGGGCGAGGGCAGCGTGGACGATATTGACCATCTCGGTAGCCGTCGCATTCGCACGGTGGGCGAGCTGCTCGCCAATCAGTGCCGCGTTGGTCTCGCCCGTACGGAACGCCTCGTCAAGGAACGCATGACGTTGTTCGACCAGAGCATCGAGCAGATGATGCCGCAGAAGCTCATCAACCCGAAGGCGCTCTCGGCCGTGATCCGCGATTTCTTTGGCCGAAGCCAGTTGTCACAGTTCATGGACCAGATCAATCCGCTGGCGGAACTCACCCACAAACGCCGCCTGTCGGCGCTTGGGCCGGGCGGCTTGAGCCGTGACCGAGCGGGCTTTGAAGTCCGGGACGTTCATCCTTCGCACTACGGCCGCATTTGTCCGATTGAAACGCCGGAAGGACCGAACATCGGTCTCATCGCGTCACTCGCGACGTTTGCGCGCATCAACGATTTCGGTTTTCTGGAAACGCCGTATCGCAAGGTTGAAAACGGCAAGGTGACCGAAAAAATTGATTATCTGACCGCCGATCGCGAAGAACAATTCATCGTCGCGCAGGCAAACTCGTTGATAGATGATAAGGGACGGTTCCTGACCGAACGCGTGGTCTGCCGTTCCCGCACGGACTTTATTGACGTGGAGCCTGACAAGGTGGATTACATGGATGTTTCGCCGAAGCAGCTTGTCTCCATTGCGGCGTCGCTGATTCCTTTTTTGGAACACGACGATGCGAACCGCGCCTTGATGGGTTCCAACATGCAACGCCAGGCGGTGCCGCTGCTCGTCACCGATGCGCCGCTCGTTTCAACCGGCCTCGAAGACCGTGTGGCGCGTGATTCGCGCGCCGTGGCCGTCGCGGAAGAAAGCGGCAGGGTTGCATCCGTCACCGGCAATCAGGTCATCATCACCGAGGATGGCAAGCTGCCGGAAACGAAGAAGAAAATTAAGCATGATCCGGCGAACGGCATTTACGTTTATCCGATCCGTAAATTCATGCGGTCAAATGCCGCCACCTGCATCAACCAGAAAATTCTGGTCAGCAAGGGTGAACATGTGAAAAAAGGTCAGGTCATCGCCGACGGTCCCTGCACCGAAAACGGCGAGCTCGCGCTCGGACGCAATGTGCTGGTCGCGTTCATGCCTTGGAACGGCTACAACTTCGAGGACGCCATCCTCATCAGCGAGAAGATCGTGAAGGAAGACATTTTCACGAGCATTCACATTGATGAATTTGAAGTGGCCGCCCGCGACACGAAGCTCGGCCCGGAAGAAATCACGCGTGACATCCCGAACCTCGGTGATGAAGCGTTGAAAAATCTTGCGCCCGACGGCGTCATCCGCATCGGCGCGGAGGTGAAGCCCGGCGATATTCTCGTCGGCAAAATCACGCCGAAATCCGAAACCGAACTCGCGCCGGAAGAACGTCTGCTCCGCGCCATCTTCGGTGAAAAGGCTGCGGACGTGAAAGATACTTCCCTCAAGGTTCCCTCTGGCACCTATGGCATCGTCATGGACGTGAAGGTGTCATCCAAGAAAGACGGCGAACGCACGGTCAAATCCGCTTCGAGCGAGGAAAAACGCCACGCCAAGCAGATCGAGGAAGAACACAAAAAGAAAGTTGACGAATTGAGCGACCAGTTGACGGAGGCGCTGAGCAACATCCTGCTCGGTGAAAAAATTCCGCTCGACGTGGTGAATTCCGAGACCGGCGAGATCATCATCCCGGCGAACCGCAAGATTACGAAGACGTTGCTGCGCAAGCTCGCGATGGTGTACGACCGCATCGAGATTGATCCGTCGCCGATCCGCAACAAGATCACGGAAATCATCGGGCAGTTCAAAAAACGCTTCGACGATCTCCAGATGCAATACGATGAGGAGATGGAACGCGCCGAGGCGGGTGAAGGCGTTGAAGCCGGCATCGTCAAGTCGGTGAAGGTTTACATCGCCTCCAAGCGCAAATTGTCCGTCGGGGACAAGATGGCCGGCCGTCACGGTAACAAGGGCGTGGTTGCCAAGATCGTGAAGGAAGAGGACATGCCGCATCTCGCGGACGGAACGCCGGTGGAGATTGTCTTGAATCCGCTGGGCGTGCCTTCGCGCATGAACGTCGGGCAGGTTTTGGAAACGCACCTGGGCTGGGCGGCGAAAATCCTTGGCTTGAAGTTTGCGACGCCGGTATTTGACGGCATCAAGGAAAAGGATATTCGCGGTTACCTCAAGCAGGCGGGCTTGCCAGAACACGCCAAGACTCATCTTTACGATGGACGCACCGGCGACATGTTCGATCAGGAGATTGTTGTCGGCTACATCTACATGATGAAGCTCGGCCACTTGGTCGCGGACAAGATTCATGCCCGCGCGGTCGGTCCCTATTCGCTCGTCACCCAGCAGCCGCTGGGCGGCAAGGCGCAATACGGCGGACAGCGCTTCGGCGAAATGGAAGTGTGGGCGATGGAAGCCTACGGCGCGGCCTACACGTTGCAGGAACTCCTGACCGTGAAGTCCGACGACGTGCAGGGCCGCACGCGCATCTATGAGAGCATCGTCAAGGGCGACAACTCGCTTGAAGCCGGCATCCCGGAATCGTTCAACGTGCTCGTGAAGGAAATGCAATCGCTCGGCCTCGATGTGAAGGTCGGTTACACCAACCCGGTGGATCAACCCGCCGAAACCGTCACCGAACTGACAACGGTTAGTTAATTGAAAGAAATTTGCGTATGACCAGTAATAAAGAAAACGCCCGCGAACTGCTCGGCTTGGAAAAAGTCAACCAGGTGGATTACATCGGGATCACGCTCGCTTCGCCCGACGCCATCCGCTCGTGGAGCAAGGGCGAAGTCAAGAATCCCGAAACCATCAACTACCGCACGTTCAAGCCGGAAAAGGGCGGCCTGTTTTGCGAACGCATTTTTGGTCCCGTCAAGGACTGGGAATGTTCGTGCGGCAAATACAAGCGCATCAAGCATCGCGGCATCGTCTGCGACCGTTGCGGCGTGGAAGTGACCATGGCGCGCGTGCGCCGGGAACGCATGGGCCACATTGAGCTGGCCGTGCCGACGTGTCACATCTGGTTTTTCAAGTGCATGCCCTCGCGCATCGGTCTGGCGCTGGACATGACGGCGCGCCATTTGGAACGCGTGATTTATTACGAGGATTACCTGGTCATTGATCCGGGCAACACGCCGTTGAAACAGCACCAGCTGTTGAGCGAGCTCGAATGCCGCGAGGCGCGTGAGACCTACGGCGCGGAAGCGTTTGTCGCCAAGATGGGCGCGGAAGCCGTGCGCGAAGCAATGGAACGCGTGGACCTGGTCAAGAAGACCGAGGAACTGGAACGCGCGATGACCGAAACCAAGAGCAAGCAGATTCGCAAGAAGCTTGCGAAACGCATCAAGCTGTATCAGGGTTTGCATTCATCCAAGAGCCGTCCGGAATGGATGATTCTCACGGTGCTGCCGGTGATTCCACCGGACTTGCGTCCGCTCGTTCCGCTTGAAGGTGGTCGTTTTGCGACGTCCGACTTGAACGATCTTTACCGCCGCGTGATCAACCGCAACAACCGTCTCCGCACGCTGCTGCAGCTCAAGACACCGGAAGTCATCATCCGCAATGAGAAGCGCATGTTGCAGGAAGCCGTGGACGCGTTGTTCGACAACGGCCGTCACGGACGCCCGGTGACCGGCGCGGGCAATCGCTCGCTGAAATCCTTGAGCGACATGCTCAAGGGCAAGGGCGGCCGTTTTCGCCAGAACTTGCTCGGTAAACGCGTGGATTATTCCGGTCGCTCGGTCATCGTGATCGGGCCGGAACTGAAATTGAACCAGTGCGGTCTGCCGAAGAAGATGGCGCTCGTCTTGTTCGAGCCGTTCATCATCCGCCGTTTGAAAGAGCTCGGCTACGTTCACACCGTCCGCAGCGCGAAGAAAATGATCGAGCGCCAGACGAAGGAAGTGTGGGACGTTTTGGAAGAAGTGACGAAGGGCCATCCGGTGCTGCTCAACCGCGCACCGACGCTGCATCGTTTGTCCATCCAGGCGTTTGAGCCGATGCTGATTGAAGGCGAAGCCATCCGCATTCATCCGCTGGTCTGCACCGCCTACAACGCCGACTTCGACGGTGACCAGATGGCGGTTCACGTTCCGTTGTCGGTCGAGGCGCAGATGGAAGCGCGTCTGCTGATGATGGCAACGAACAATATCTTTTCACCCTCGTCCGGCAAGCCGATCATTACGCCGACGCAGGACATCACGCTTGGCTGTTATTACGTCACGGCGGAACCGCGCAAGGCCGCGCCGGCAAATTCAAACGAGTTGCCGCTGTTTGGCACGAAGGAAGAAGTCCAGTTTGCCTACGATGACGGGGCGATGAAGACGCATGACCGCATCCGGCTGGCGAATCCAGATTTGGGCCGCAAGACGGTTTATGGCGATGCGACCAAAAAAATCATCGAGACAACGGTTGGCCGCGTGCTGTTCAGCGAGATCTGGCCGGACGAACTCGGTTTCTACAACAAATCCGCCGGCAAGAGCCAGCTCGGTGATCTGATCTGGAAGTGCTATAAATTTGCGGGTCACGAAAAGACCGTGATCATGCTCGACAAGCTCAAGCAGCTTGGCTTCCGCGAGGCGACCAAGTCCGGCGTTTCCATCGGCATTGACGACATGATCGTCCCGAAGGAACGCGACCAGGAAATCGAAGGCGCGCACAAGCAGATCCGCGAAGTCGAGAAACAGTATCGCAAGGGTGTCATCACGCCGGGCGAACGTTACAACAAGATTGTGGATATCTGGACGCATTGCACCGACCAGATATCAGGCGTCATGTTCAAGACGCTGGAACAAAACCAGGGCAAAAAGGAATACAATCCAGTATTCTTGATGGTGGATTCCGGCGCCCGTGGTAACAAGCAGCAGGTACGTCAGCTCGCCGGTTTGCGCGGCCTCATGGCCAAGCCGAGCGGCGACATCATCGAAAAGCCCATCCTCGCGAACTTCCGTGAAGGCCTGTCCGTCTTGGAATACTTCATCTCGACGCACGGCGCCCGCAAGGGTCTGGCCGACACCGCGCTCAAGACGGCGGATTCCGGCTACATGACCCGCAAGCTTGTGGACGTGTCGCAGGACGTCATCATCCAGGAAGAAGATTGCGGCACGACCAACGGCATCTGGGTCTCTGCGGTTTATGAAGGCGAAGACGAAGTCGTCAAGCTCGCCGACCGTATTGTCGGACGTTTTGCATGCGACGATATCGTCAACCCGACGAACCCGAAGGAATTCCTCATTCACGCGAACGAGGAGATTGACGAGGAAAAGGCCAAGCGCCTGGAGGCCACGTCCATTGACCGGATGCGCATCCGGTCCGTGCTCACCTGCGAAAGCAAGCACGGCATTTGCATTCATTGCTACGGACGCAGTCTCGCGACTGGCGCGCTCATCAAGCTCGGCGAGGCGGTCGGCATCGTGGCCGCGCAGTCCATTGGCGAGCCCGGCACGCAGCTCACCATGCGCACGTTCCACATCGGCGGCACGGCGGCGCAGGTGTTCAAGATTCCGCAGGTCAAGTCCAAGCACGACGGAACGATCAAATATAACGAGCTCCGCGTTGTACCATTGGAAGACGGCAACAACATTGTGCTAAACAAAAACGGCACCATTTCCATCCACGACGACGACGGACGCGAACTGGAAAACCACACCATCGTCATCGGCGCGGTCATCTCCTTCAAGGACGGCTCGAAGGTGAAGAAGGGCGACACCTTCGTCCAATGGGATCCTTATAACGTGCCGATTCTCTCCGAGAAGGCCGGCAAGATTAAGTTCCATGACATCATCGAAGGCGTGACGATGAAACAGGAAATGGACGAGGCCACCAGCCAGGAGGCCATGGTCATCATTGATCACAAGGAAGATTTGCACCCGCAGGTCATCATCACCGACGACAAGGGCGAGGTTGTGGCCAACTATCCTATCCCGTCCGGCGCGCACATCGTCCTCCATGAGGGCGACAAGATCGTGGCCGGCACCTTGATGGCCAAGACGCCGCGCAAGAGCGCAAAGACCAAGGACATCACCGGCGGTCTGCCGCGTGTGGCCGAACTGTTTGAAGCGCGTCGTCCCAAAGATGCGGCCGAAATCTCCAAGATTGACGGCATTGTGGAATTTGGTGCGAGTGTGCGCGGCAAACGCTGCGTCCTCGTCACGGACGTTCAGACCAATGCCCAGGAAGAGCATCTCATCCCCATCGGCCGCCACGTCATCGTCTTCAAGGGCGACTTGGTCAAGAAAGGCCAGCAGCTCACCGAGGGTCCGGTTGACCCGCACGAAATCCTCGAAATCAGCGGGCCGCAGGAATTGCAGGAACATCTGGTCGGCGAGGTGCAGGAAGTTTATCGTCTGCAAGGCGTGACGATCAATGACAAGCACATTGAGATCATTGTCCGGCAGATGCTCCGCAAGGTTCGCATCACCGAGTCCGGTGACACCCAGTTCCTCTGGGGCGAACAAGTGGACAAACTGGAGTTCGAGGCCGAAAACGAGTCGGTCGAGAAGAAGGGCGGCAAACCCGCCGAAGCCTCGCCCGTGCTGCTGGGCATCACCAAGGCCTCGCTCGAGACCGACAGCTTCCTGAGCGCCGCGTCCTTCCAGGATACGACCCGCGTTCTTACCGAGGCCGCGACCCGTTCCAAGATTGACAGCCTGCGCGGCTTCAAGGAAAACGTCATCATGGGACATATCATCCCGGCCGGCACCGGCTTCGATTACCATCGCAAGACGGAAATCCGCGCGCTCGTGGACATCCCCGATGAACCCGAAGTCGAGGAAACTCACGAAGCGGTGGCCGAGGAAAACCCGTTGCTCGCTTAAGCGGAGTTGCAATTCAAGGGCGTCCGGATCACCGGACGCCCTTTTAATTTTATGCCGGTCAAAGCTGCTTTGCTCTTCTACACTACCCTCGCCTATTGTCCTTTCACGCGGAAATAACCGGTCATGTTCGTGATGGGAAGATTCGTGCTGTTGCTGCTGGTCGTCACGAGGTCGTTCCACGAACTTGCGGGCAGCGTCCCCGTTTGCTGAACGACGTAAGGTGCCACGCCGCCGACCCAGCTGATGTTTACGTTCGTGCCGGTGAGCACGATGGACACGCTGATAAAATTTGACACCGTGATCACCACCGCGTCATACGCCACGGCATGGATGCTGTCGTCTGCGCTCAACTCCAGCGTATAGGTTCCCGGAATGCTGAAGGTTGCCGTCGTGTTTGTCAGCGCCGCATTCCCGAAAGTGACCGTTCCCGATCCGGCATAAACCTTCCACCGGATGACCGGCGGCGAGTTTGAGAAATTCACGAAGCCCGCCAACTGCGCCATCTGACCGGACGCCACAGTCTGGTCGGGACCGGCATTTGCCACGGGCGCGCCTGCCGAGCGTGGGCCTTCATTCGGGCCGGTTGACTGGATGACTTCAAAGTTCGTGATGCCGAGGCCGGCGCTGGCGATGTCGGCGAATGCATTCGACGGCCAGCGATTGTCCGGCGTGATGGAAATGGAAAAGAAAGAACTGCTGAGATCCGCCACCATCGCGCCATATTTTTTCAGTCCGAGCAGCAATGACTTTTCCTCCTTCGTCCAGTTGGCCGGAATTACATAGTTTGCCTTGAGCCGCAACCGCTGGCCCATCGCCGGATAATTGGCGCCCGTGTAACCGGTAATGGTATGCGTCGCGGGGTAGATGTGTTCCGAACTCGTATGCACCACCACGAGCCGGCACGCATGTTCCACCATGCCGCGCTCGCATTCGTCATAGCGCACCAGCGCGGGAAACATCGGGAAACCCGCCGCGTCACCGGAAGTCCAGCCGTCCGGTCGCAGGCCGTTCGAGTTCAAATTAAAAATCGCGCCATTGGCCGCCTGCCAGTTCGTGCCGGCCAACACCGCCATCCACGTCTCCCAACTGAGCCCGGCCCCGGGTTGCACGATGATGGAGTGCCGGTCGCTGCCGTCGGCGTTGGTCTGCCATTGCGCGAGCGTCTGCGTGCCTGTGCCCGTCGGCCACTCTTCAATGGGCATGTTCGTCGGAATCGGATATATGCCGTAAGGGTAGGTCCCGCCGTTCAAGTCCGACTCGTCGGGATAATCCATAAAATCAAACGGCACGGGCGGCTGGTTGTCCGACACGAGGACAAAATTCATTTCCTGAAACAACTCCAGCCTGCGATGCGACGACCCCACGTCCGAATTGATTTGAGCGATCATCGCGGCCGAGTTCGACAGCACCGGCCGGTTTGAAATGCATTCGTTCCAGGGATTCGTCACCGGGAAAATCTGCATCGCCGATACCACCGCGTCGGCATTCGTGGTGTTGAACAGAATGGCATTGGTTACGACCGGCAGATCACCGAGGATGCGCCCCTCCTGATTGATGCGCTCCGCCGGCAGATGTAGAACCGAAAGCCCAAAAAAAACTAATGAAGCTAGGGATGCAAATATTTTCATCTTGTCAGCTTTAAGCTAAAGCCATGCCACCTGAAAGCAATGGGGTGAACACCTGACGTTGCGGCCGACCACTGGTCATTGGTCTGCACTTAAAATGAATTTTGGAAACATGACCTGAACTTTTGTGATCTGCCTGACGCCAATCAAGCCGGCGTGTGAACGTTCGTTTCGCTATAAGTATTTTCACCCCGCGCAACCACCGCACCATCGCCGCGCAAAGCCAGGTAATGATACGCCTCGCGTGAAATCGCCGTCACGTTCGGAAAATTGACCGACTCTCTTTGATTCAAGTTGAAAATTGGGGCGAAGCAACCCCAATCCATGATGGTGCCATTGGTCGGCAACGCCAGACTGTCTTCAAAACCGGCACTGATGGTTTTCCTCCGGCCATAATTCAAAAGTGGATAAATAGTTTTACCGGGAGGAATTTCGCCGGCGACGGCAGCCGAGCAGCACTGCTCCAAGCGCACCAATGGAAACTTACTTGGTTCGGGGCAGGAAGCTGCAATTTGTTGCCGAGGGTAAAGGCAGCTGGATTTTTCAACGGACTTCGGCAAGGCGCTTGCTTATGAGAAGTTGATGTTCAACGGCAGATTGATTTCCAGGTGGCCAGCGGGAAGGGTGAATGCCGTGGAAATGATTAAATACCGCGTGACAACCGGGCTCCAAAACGCTTTGCTTCGTGCGTGGCCGGATGCGTGTCGGCCGGAAAAAATGTCCGAAATTGTCCACACCGCTCAAAAAGTGACGTGCGATTGCTGATATGATTCAAAATTACAAGGCCAACAACTGTTTTGACGAAATGATGGATGCGACCGGCGGTTTGCGTCCGCATTACGGCAAGTTCCAAAAACTTTTCCAAGGCCTGACGCCCGCCGAGTTTGAAGCCAAGCGGCAGGCGATGGACATGGCATTTCTGCGGCAGGGCGTGACCTTCAACGTGTATGGCGACGCGCAGGGGGCGGAGCGGATTTTTCCGTTCGACATGATCCCGCGCATCATTCCGGCCAGGGAATGGGAACATATCGAACGCGGACTGGCGCAGCGCATCACGGCGCTGAACCTTTTTTTGCACGACATTTATCACGAGCAGAAAATTTTGAAGGATGGCATCATCCCGGAATTTTATGTGCTTTCGGCGCGGCATTTCCGCCGCGAGTTCGTGAATTTTGAAGTGCCCAAGGGCATTTATATCCACATTTGCGGCACGGATTTGATCCGTGACCGCGATGGCGGCTATCTTGTGCTGGAGGACAACGGCCGCTGTCCGTCCGGCGTGAGTTATGTTCTGGAAAACAGGCGCGCGATGAAGCGCACCTTCCCCGGAATGTTTGAAAGCATCGGCGTCCAGCCGGTGGACCACTACGCGCAGGAGCTTTTAAAATGTCTCCAGTATATTGCGCCCGCCGGCGTGGCCGAACCCACCGTCGTGTTGCTCACGCCCGGCGCGTACAACAGCGCTTATTTCGAGCACACCTATCTTGCGCGCCAGATGGGCGTGGAAATTGTCGAGGGCCGCGATTTGTTCGTGCGCGATTCGCGCGTGTTCATGCGGACAACGAAAGGTCTCCAGCCGGTTCATGTCATTTACCGCCGCATTGACGATGATTTCATTGACCCGACCGTTTTTCGGAAGGATTCCATGCTTGGCGTGCCTGGCCTCGTTCACGCGTATCGCGCAGGCAACGTTTCGCTGGCCAACTCCATCGGCACCGGACTGGCCGACGACAAGGTCATGTATTATTTCGTGCCGCGCATGATCAAATACTACCTGGATCAGGAGCCGATTCTGCCGAACGTGCCGACCTATCTCGCCAATGAAAAAGAAGACCTCAAATATATTTTGGAACATCTGCCGGAGCTGGTCGTGAAGGCCGCCAACGAATCCGGCGGCTACGGCATGCTGATCGGGCCGAAGGCAACCAAGGCCGAAATCGAGGCCTTCCGCGAGAAAATCATCGCCGAGCCGCGCAACTACATCGCGCAACCGCTCGTGTTTTTCTCGCAGCACCCGACCGTTTGTGACGGCACCGTGGAAGGCCGCCATGTGGATTTGCGCCCGTTCATTTTGTCGGGCGAACGCATTTCAATCATTCCCGGCGGGCTCACGCGCGTTGCGTTGCGCAAGGATTCGATTGTCGTCAATTCATCCCAGGGTGGCGGCAGCAAGGACACCTGGGTGCTTTACGGCAATGACTAATATGATTGAACATCGAGGAACGAACGCCAAACGTTCAACCGGCCTGTGGTTTCTGGATCTGGAAATTCGTTGTTCGATGTCCAGCGTTCAAGGTTCGTTATTTTCCATTTGAAAATATGTTAAGCCGCGTCGCCCACTCGCTCTATTGGATGGCCCGTTATATTGAACGCGCTGAAAACATCGCGCGCCTCTTGGATGTGAACCTCCAGCTCCTACTCGACCTTCGCGATCTGGACGAGGAGCGGCTCGCCAAACACTGGCTGCCCATCATTCAAAGCACGGGCGATGAGAAGGATTTTTTCAAGCTGCATCCGCGCGCGACCGGTCAGGCGGTCACCGAATTTCTGGTCTTTCAGGCGGAAAATCCCAACTCAATCGTCCAGTCCGTCTGCTCCGCGCGCGAAAACGCCCGCATGGTGCGCGATCAGCTCACCGTCGAACTATGGGAGGAGTTGAACCGCCTTTACCTGTTTGTCCGCTCGCCCTACGCCCGCGAAGTGTGGCGGCGCAGCCCCAGCGAATTTTTTCAGGAAATTAAGTCGGGTTCCTTGCATCTTGTCGGGATCGCCAGATCCACGATGGTTCGCGACGAAGGCTGGTGGTTTGTGCAGACCGGCCAGTTTATCGAACGCGCGGACAAGACCACGCGCATCTTGGACGTGCGCTATGAAACATTGCCTGAACATGGTGTGCCGCAGGGCGTCAACCAGGCCGAGGCCCTCGAATGGGCGGCGGTGTTGCGTTCCTGCAGTGCTTGGGACGCCTACAAATCCACTTACGGGTCGGAAGTGCATCCAAAATCGGTGGCGGAATTTTTGCTGCTCAACGCCAATTTCCCCCGTTCGTTACGATTCTGCGTGGCGGAATTGAACCGGGCGGTCCGCCAGATCTCCGGCGCGGCGGAAGGCTATTTCCGCAACGACGCCGACAAGCTGACCGGCCGGTTTCTCGCGGAATTACAGTTCAGCACCATCGAGGAGATTTTTGAGCGCGGTTTACATCAATATCTTGACGAGGCGCAGATCAAGCTGAACAACATCGGTGCCGCGTTGTTCAACGCCTATATTTTTCAACCGTTTCAAGCCCCCGACGGCGAGCACATGGTGCAGCAGGAGGAACAGCAGCAGCAATTGCGCACGGGCGATTTCGTATCTGCGGACTGAACCTGCCGCGCGCCGGCCCACTTTTAAATGAAACTGGATATTTTACACCGCACGCGCTACGTCTATTCCTCACCCGTGCGCGACAGTTTCAACGACGTGCGCCTCGAACCGCCTTCGGTTCCCGAACAGACCGTCGAATCCTTCCTGCTGCGCGTGCTGCCCGCCGTGCGCATGAAGCATTACACCGATTTTTACGGCAACTGGATTCATCACTTTGAGATTCCTGAACCGCATGGCTATCTGCTCATAGAAAGCCAGTCGCGCATCATCACGAACTGGCCGGCGGCCATCCCGGCGGATGCCAGGCTGTGCCCGCTCGACATGGTTCGGGCGGCGGCGGACCTGGAACGCTGCTTCGATTTTCTCCAGACCAGCCGTTTCATCGAGCTTGAGCCGGACACCTGGCGTCTCGCCTTGGACGCGACCGACCAGCAAACTGATGTTTGGCAGGCCGCGCTCGCCATCCTGCGTTTCACTCATGCTTATCTCAAATACGAATCGAAATCCACGCACGTCCATACCCACATGCGCGATGTCATCAAGGATCGGCGCGGCGTCTGCCAGGATTTTGCGCACTTGATGATCGGGCTTTGCCGCAGCGTGAAGATTCCCGCGCGCTACATCAGCGGGTATCTGGCCACCGAAGCCGCCAGCGCCACGCATGCCTGGGTGGAGGTGTTCATTCCCGGCACCGGCTGGCGCGCGCTCGACCCCACGCACAACCGCCAGATTGATGGCACCTACGTGAAGATCGGACATGGCCGCGATTATGCCGACGTGCCGCCCGTGAGCGGAAACTATCGCGGCACGCTCGACCGCACCATGGAAGTCCAGGTTCAAATCTCCGCCGTCCAGTGAAACCCTGCTTGGAAC
>Ga0302319_10001358_pt1 | contig 54597 bp, 41 predicted proteins | sample Bog_T0_2_FD_203319 | JGI IMG/M metagenome (GOLD analysis project Ga0302319, IMG submission 203319) | Peat permafrost microbial communities from Stordalen Mire near Abisko, Sweden - Bog_T0_2 | ecosystem: Environmental > Terrestrial > Soil > Wetlands > Peat | place: Sweden: Abisko, Stordalen Mire...
AGCCACATTCCTTATCGCGCCAGAAGACGCCACAAAAATCCTAAATCTCGATTCTTATCCTGCCATGTCTCGGCCCTGTAAATCAGCGGCTCGACAACTCATGCCCGCGTGCTATGGGATCAATCTGGAAAAATTCTGATGTTTTTTTGAGTCAATCAAAATCACCCCTTACAACTAAAATCGTGAGGTAAATCTTTACTCATATCGACCAACCTGTAAAGAAAACGCCGTTTTCTTTACACATCGTACGTGATCCCCAAGCCAGGCTAGTTGCCCTACTTTTTGGCAGCCTCGCCAGTAATCCGGTTTACGAATTCGGTTTTGCCGTCGGTGTAGGCTTCGCGGTCGGTTTTGAAGGAGGGGGGGAAACGGATTCACCACCAAGGCACAAAGACACCAAGGAAGATTAAAGGGATGGGATTTTAACAGGAGGACGCAGAGGGAACAAAGGGGAAGGGTGTTTCTTATCAGGGCGGGTTGCGTGATGATGCGGCCGCGTATTGCAAGTCACGCGTTTATCCGCCGGGGACGGCGGACGCTACAACTATTGCGGCTTCGCCGGTTTGGGTCGGGGCGGGGCTTTGTGTTTCACTCGACAAAGAATATTGGCTCCTTGAGGATTGCGGGATGCGCGTTTCCCCCCTTGGCTTTGGCGTACGGTTGTCCGTTCTTGCGGTTTTTCTTACTGTTTTCGTTGTCGTTTTTTTCATGGGTTGTCTCGCGCCCGCGGTCCGGGGGGAGGATGCGGTGGGGGCGTTGCTCGCGCGGATGACGCTGGAGGAGAAGGTGGGGCAGATGACTCAGTTCTCGCGGGGGAATGCGACGGGGCCGGACAATGTGAAGGCGGACCAATACGAGCTGGCGGCGAAGGGCGGCGTGGGGTCGGTGCTGAATGTGACGGGGGCGAAGGAGGTGAACGAATTGCAGAGGCAGGCGGTGGAGAAGTCGCGGTTGAAGATTCCGATCCTTATCGGGCTGGATGTGATCCATGGCTACCGGACGATTTATCCGGTGCCGCTGGGGATGTCGGCCACGTGGGATCCCGGGCTGGTGGAGCGCTGTGCGCGGATGGCGGCGGTGGAGGCGACGGCCGAGGGGGTGCGCTGGACGTTTTCGCCGATGGTGGATATTGCGCGGGATGCGCGCTGGGGGCGGATCACGGAGGGGAGCGGCGAGGATCCGTGGCTGGGAAGCGTGATGGCGGCGGCCTGGGTGCGCGGTTACCAGGGGAAGGACCTTGCGGACCCGGCCTCGATGGTGGCGTGTGCGAAGCATTACGTCGCGTATGGCGCGGTGGAGGGTGGGCGCGAATACAACCTTGTGGATGTTTCCGAGCGGGTGTTGCGGGATGTTTACCTTCCCCCTTTCAAGGCGGCTTGCGATGCGGGCGCGGGGACGCTGATGAGCGCCTTCAACACATTGCAAGGAGTGCCTGCCTCGGCCAACAGGCATACGCTCACCGACATCCTGCGCACGGAATGGGGTTTCCGCGGGTTCGTGGTAAGCGACTGGGGTTCCATCGGCGAATTGCAAGAGCAGGGCGTGGCGCTCGACGGCGACGAGGCGGCGCGCAAGGCGGTGACGGCGGGCGTGGACATGGACATGCAGAGCGGTCTCTATATCACGAAGCTCGCGGGGCTCGTGAAGAGCGGGAAGTTGAAAATGCAGGTGATCGATGAAGCGGTGCGGCGCATCCTGCGCATCAAATTTGCGCTTGGGTTGTTTGAGCATCCCTACACGAATGAAATGACTCCCACGACGCCTGCGCCGGATTATGCCGGGACTGCGCGGCAGGCCGCGGAGGAGTCGTTTGTGTTGTTGAAAAACGATCCGGTCAATTCCAAGCCGGTGCTGCCGCTGGCGGACGGGCAAACCGTGGCGTTGATCGGCCCACTCGCCGACGCGAAGAGGCACATGCTCGGGGCGTGGTCCGCGAAGGGCGAGGCCGATGAAGTGGTGACGCTGCGCGAGGCGCTTTCCCAGCGCTTGAAAGAGAAGCTCACCTACGCCAAGGGGGTGCCGATATGGGACAGGGACGGGAGCGGGATTGACGAGGCGATCGCGGCGGCAAAAAAGTGCGACATGGTGGTGATGGCGCTGGGCGAGGGCGCAGGGATGAGCGGCGAGGCGACGTCGCGGACATCGCTCGATCTGCCGGGAAGGCAACTGGAGCTGTTGCAGGCGGTGGTCGCGACAGGCAAGCCGGTGGCGCTGGTGCTGTTCAGCGGGCGGCCGCTTTCGATCCCATGGGAAGCAGGGCATGTCCCGGCGATCCTGGAGGCGTGGTTTCCCGGGGTCCAGGCGGGGCCGGCGCTGGTTCGGACGCTTTACGGCGAGGTGAATCCCGCGGGCAGGCTCACGGCGAGTTTTCCACGGTCGGTGGGGCAGATGCCGCTCTATTACAATACGTTCAACACGGGCCGGCCCGTGGAGGGGGCGCAGCCGGGCGACGTATTCATCACGGGCTACCGGGACGAGCGCAACACGCCGCTTTTTCCCTTTGGCTGGGGATTGTCCTACACGAAATTCGATTACACGCCGACGTTGATCCCCGCGCAGGGGGTGAACGCGGCGGAGTTGAACAAGGAGGGCGCGATCCATGTGGAGGCGACGGTCACGAACAGCGGTGCGCTCGCCGGCGCGGAGGTGGCGCAGCTTTACATCCGCGAGCGCGGCACGAGTGTGGCGCGGCCCGTGCGGGAGTTGAAGGGGTTCGAGAAGATCACGCTTGCGCCGGGGGAATCGCGGCGTGTCCAATTCGTGCTGACGAAAAAGGAGCTTTCGTTCTGCAACATCGACTTAAATCAGATTGTGGAACCGTGCGAGTTGACGGTGTGGATCGGGCCGAACTCGGGAGGCGGGCGGGGGGCGACGATTTTGATTGGGGAGTGAGCGCGGAGCGCAATGACGAAGCTCGAATGATCCCGCCTTGCGGGAACGAAAGAATGACCAAGAACCAATGACGAAGGGCGGAGTTTCGCTTTATTTGCGTGGGACTGGGGAACGTAACACGTTCCCCTACAGGTAAAGTGCGGCTTCGCCGGTTTGGTCCCATCGCGCTCGGAGATCGCGATCCACCTTAAAATCGCGGGGCGATTTTTGCGGGCGCTTGCCTATGGGGTGGTTTGCGCGATTATAAGATCATGAGGACGGTGGGTATGGGGGTGAGTGGGGGCGAGCCGGCTTTGCGCACGGCACCGGATGGTTCGGCGTCGCTTGATGAGGCGATTTTTAAGATCGGGACGCAGATTCTGGGGATGGTGGATGAGGCGGGGATGCCATCGATTTTCAGCCGGAAAGGGCTTTATGGGCCGCTGATGGAATGGTCGATGATGGATGAGCAGTTCAAGACGCAGCTTTTCCGGTTTGTGGATGTGCTGCCGGCGCTTAATTCATCCGGGGAGGTGACGCAGCATCTCAAGGAATATTTCGACGAGGAGCGGGTGAAGCTTTCCGCTCCGTTGCAGGTGGCGTTGAAGATGAGCGGCCTAGGGGGAATGCTGGTGAGCGGCGGGGTGCGGTCGCAGGTGGCGGGAATGGCGCGGATGTTCATGCTGGGGGATGATGAGAAGGAGATCGCGGCGACGCTGCGCAAATTGAACGACCAGGGGGTGGCTTTCACGGTGGATGTGCTCGGGGAGGCGGTGGTGAGCGAGGCGGAGGCGGACCTATATGCGCGGCGGTATCTCGACTTGATGAACATGCTGGCAGGCGAGACGGCAGTGTGGCCGGGGGCGCTGGGAAAAAATCCGACTGCAGCAAGCGCGGTGTTTCCGCGGCTGAATCTTTCGATCAAGATTTCAGCGCTTTATTCGCAGATCCATCCGACTGATCCGGAGACGGCGGTGGAGAAGATTTCGGGGCGGTTGCGACCGATCCTGCGGCGGGCGAAGGACCTGGGGGCGCTCATCAATTTCGACATGGAAAGCCACGCGCTGAAGGCTCTCACGCTGAGGTTGTTCAAGACGATTTTCGCGGAGGCGGAGTTTGCGCAGGGGCCGGCTTGCGGGCTGGCGTTGCAAGCTTATCTGCGCGATGCGGAGGCGGACTTGCAGGCGCTGATCGCGTGGGGGCGCGGGCAGGGCAGGCGCTTCACGGTGCGGCTGGTGAAGGGGGCTTACTGGGATTACGAAACGATCATCGCCCGTCAGCGCGAATGGCCGGTGCCGGTATTCACGCGGAAGGCGGAGTCGGACGCGAACTTTGAAAAACTTTCGCTCACACTGCTGGAGAATGGCGATGCGGTGACGGCGGCGTTTGGCACGCACAACATCCGGAGCATCGCGCATGCGCTGGCGCAGGCGGACCGGCTGGGCATACCGCGCGGCACGTTTGAGTTCCAGATGCTGCATGGCATGGCGGATTCGCTGAAAGAGGCGCTGTTGCGTCTCGGCCTGCGCGTGCGCGAATATTGTCCCGTGGGCGAACTGCTGCCGGGCATGGCCTACCTCGTGCGGCGCCTGCTGGAGAACACGAGCAACGAAAGTTTCCTTGCGAACAAATTTGCAAGGGGCGCGGACCGCGCGGCGCTGTTGAAGGCGCCGGAAAAGGCGTTGCTGTTTTCAACGGGAACTGAAGACGGGAAGCCGGAGCCGGGAGCGTTTCGGAACGAACCGCCTGTTGATTTTACGATCGATGCCGAGCGGGAGAAAATTCGCGCGGCGATCATTGCCGTGCGCAAGGGCCTCGGGCAGAGGCATCCGCTGATCATCAACCACAAGGCGGTGAAGACGAAGGAGTGGGATGCGTCGCTGAATCCCGCGGCGCAGGGCGAGATCATCGGATATGCGGCGAGAGGCACGGTCGCCGACGCGGAAACGGCGTTGCAGGCTGCACGCGCGGCGCAACCCGGCTGGGCGCGGCGCACGGCGGAGGAACGGGCGGATTGCATGGAGCGCGTGGCGGGGTTGATGCGGCGTGACAAGGCGGCGCTGACCGCGCTGGAAATCCTCGAGGCGGGGAAGAACTGGACGGAAGCGGATGCGGATGTGGCGGAGGCAATCGACTTTTGCAATTTTTACGCGGCGGAAATGCGGGCAATGGGCGGCATGCAGCACACGCAGCGCATCGCGGGCGAAACGAATGTGCAGCACTGGCTGGCGCGCGGCACAGGGGTCATCATCGCACCGTGGAATTTTCCGCTGGCGATCCTCACGGGTATGACGACTGCAGCTGTGGTGGGGGGGAATGCGGTGATCATGAAGCCCTCGGACCAGACGCCGGTGATCGCGGCGCGGCTTATGGAGCTGTTCATCGAGGCGGGGTTGCCGGCGGGAGTGGTGAATCTCGTCAGCGGGCCCGGCAAGGAAATTGGGGCGCACCTTGTGGCGCATCCGCGGGTGGATTTCATTGCGTTCACGGGGTCGATGGAGGTGGGACTCGGGATCTGGGAGACGGCGGGGCGGACGGCGAAGGGGCAGGCGAATCTGAAACACGTGGTGTGCGAGATGGGCGGGAAGAATGCGCTGATCGTGGATGCGGATGCGGACCTGGATGAGGCGGTCGCCATCACGCTGGCATCGGCATTCGGTTACCAGGGACAGAAATGCAGTGCGCTCTCGCGGCTGATCGTGCATGCGGAGAATTACGACCGGTTTCTTGAGAGGTTGATTGCCGCGACGGCTTCGCTGCGCATGGGGCCGGGGGAACAGCCGGGCAACATCCTCGGGCCGGTGATTGACCGGGAGGCGCAGAAGCGGGTTCTGGCGATGATCGAAACCGGCAGGAAGGAAGCGACGCTGGCCTGGCTGGGGGAGAATGCGGACGACCCGGACGCCTGCCTTGTGCCGCCGGTGATTTTCACCGATGTGAAGCCGGAGTGCCGGATCTTCCGCGAGGAGATTTTCGGGCCGGTGCTTGCGGTGAGCAGGGCGAAGAATTTCGACGAGGCGCTGGCGCTGGCGAATGATTGCGCGTTTGCGCTGACGGGGGGGATTTGTTCGCGAAGTCCGGTGAATATCGAACGCACGAAGGCGGAGATGGTGTGCGGGAATCTTTATATCAACCGGGCGATCACGGGCGCGATTGTGGGGCGGCAGCCGTTCGGCGGTTTCAAGATGAGCGGCGGGGGGACGAAGGCGGGCGGGCGGGAATATTTGCAGCAGTTCATGGTGGCGCGTGTGGTGACGGAGAATTGTCTGCGGAATGGTTTTGCACCCGAAGGGTAACAAATGACGAAGCACGAATGACCAATGACGAAGTTCCAAAGATGAAAATCCGACGTTAGTATTGCTGGTTCGTTTGTGGGACTGGGGAAGGTAGCACCTTCCCCTACAGTTAAAGTGCGGCTTCGCAGGTTTGTACCGCATCGCGCCCGGAGGTCACGATCCACCTTAAAATCGCCGGGGCGATTTCCATTTGATTCATACAAACGTTTGAATTATATTGACCCTTACGATGAAGGAGAAACCATTACATTCGACGAAGGACCTGATCATGGATGCGGCGGAGCGGCTGTTTGCCACGCATGGATTTGAGGCGACTTCGCTGCGGGCGATCACGGGTGAGGCTGATGTGAACCTGGGGGCGGTGAATTATCATTTTGCGACGAAGGATGACCTGATTGTCGCGGTGCTGACGCGGCGGATGGGGCCGATCAATGACCAACGGCTGGCGCTGCTGGACAAGCTGGAGGCGACGGCGGGAAAGAAGCCGCTCGCGGTGGAGCAGATTCTGGGCGCGTTGTTCCGGCCGGTGCTGGAGTTGCTGACGGGCTCCACTTGCGCAGGGGGGCGCTCATTTTTGCGGTTGTTCGGGCAGGTGCTGGCGGAGCCGGGGGATTACCTCGTGCCGCTGATCAAGGAGGAGTTTGCGGAGAAGATGGACCGGTTCCATGCGGCGCTGAGCCGGACGCTGCCGGGGCTGACCAAACAGGACATTTACTGGAGACTTCATTTTGCGACGGGGGCGTTCGTCCATACGGTCGCGCGCTCGCAGATACTCGAATTAATGTCAGATGGTAAATGCCGGCTGGCGGATATTGATGACACGCTGGCACATATCGTCACTTTTTGCGCGGCGGGATTCAGGGCCACGGGCAAGACACGGACGCCGCGCATGACCGGACGCAATGGCAATCCAATCCATTCCATTTTAAAATGATCACCACCGAACAACCCAACGAAACGAAAGCGGCTGAATCCAAAGGTGGCGATGCGCCCGTCAAGACCGACGTGGTTATTCCGCCACCTCCCGCGCCCGCGAAGGCGGAAAACATTCCCGCGAAGGGAAGGCCGATGCTTCACCGGCCCGTGGTGGTTTTTGCGCTGCTGGTGGTGGTGATCGCGGGAATTATTTTCGGGGCGACGGTGATGATCCACGCGCTCACGCATGAAAATACGGATGATGCCTTCATCGACGGGCATGTGATTTCCGTGGCTCCGAGGGTGGCGGGGAGAATCCTGACCGTGAATGCGCAGGACAACGAGGAGGTCAAAAAAGGGCAGGTGCTTTTTGAGATTGATCCTACGGATTACAACGCAGTGGTGGCGCAGAAGAAAGCGGCGCTGGACGTGGCGATCGCGAAGCAGAAGGCCGCGGAAGCGTCGGTGAAGCAGGCGCAGGTCCATATGCAGACGCTGGCGGCGGGCGTGGATGCGATGCAGGCGATGGAGGATGCGACGAATCTTTCCACGCAGCTTTCGCATTCCGACGCGGTGCGCAGCAAAATGCTGAGCAAGACAGGGGTGGTATCGAACCAGGATTATGAGCATACCAAATCGGCGTCGGACACGGCGGATGCGACGCTGCTATCGAAGGTGAAGGAAGTCGATGCAACCAAGGCGTTCCAGGAAGAGGCGCGGGCATCGGAGGTCTCCTCGGCGGCGCAGGCGGGTGCAGCGACGGCGGAGGTGAACGAGGAGCAGGCGATGCTGGCGCAGGCGGAACTCCAACTTTCCTACACGAAGGCTGTCGCGCCTGAGGATGGGCGCGTGACCACGAAGGCGGTGGAACCGGGCGACTATGTGCAGGTCGGGCAGAACCTGATGGGGCTGGTGACTCCCGAGGTGTGGGTGACGGCGAACTTCAAGGAGACGCAGATCACGCACATGCAGCCGGGCGAGCCGGTGACGGTGAGTGTGGATGCGTATCCCGACCGGGAATTGAAGGCACATGTGGACAGCATCCAGGCGGGGAGCGGGGCGAGGTTCAGCCTGCTGCCGCCGGAGAATGCGACGGGGAATTTCGTAAAAGTGGTGCAGCGCGTGCCGGTGAAAATCGTGTTCGATGAAGGAATGGATGTGCAGCAGGTGCTGGGGCCGGGGATGTCAGCGGTGCCGGATGTGAAGGTGAAATCGAGCACGGTACCGGCGCTGGTGATCACGGTGCTGGCGGCTATTATCATCCTCGCTGCGGTGGTGGCGGCGTTAATGTGGCTGAAAAAGATCGCGAAAGCGTAGCGGCTGCGTTTCCCATTTGCCACGCATGGCTTCCGCAACTTCCAACGCTCCCGCAGCCGCCTCGAAAGATGCGCAGTGGCATCCGAGCCATAATCCGTGGTTGATCGCGGTGTCGGTGATGCTGGCGACATTCATGGAGGTGCTGGATACCTCCGTGGCAAACGTGTCGCTGCCGCATATCGCGGGCAATCTTTCCGCGACGCCGGCGGAGGCGACGTGGGTGCTGACGAGTTACCTCGTGGCGAATGCGATCATCCTGCCGGCGACGAACTGGCTCGGGAATTTGTTCGGGCGGAAGCGGTTTTTTATCACGTGCATCATCATTTTCACGCTCGCCTCCGCGCTGTGCGGCATGGCGAACAGCCTGGGATTCCTGATCTTCGCACGCGTGCTGCAAGGCGCGGGCGGCGGGGCTTTGCAGCCGATCTCGCAGGCGGTGTTGCTGGAGAGTTTTCCACCGGCGAAACGGGGCGCGGCTATGGCGCTGTTTGCGATGGGCGTGGTGGTGGCGCCGATCGCGGGGCCGACGCTGGGCGGATGGATCACGGACAATTACTCGTGGCGCTGGATTTTTTACATCAATCTCCCGATCGGCGCGATGGCGGTGTGGATGGCCACGGCGTTCATCGAGGATCCGCCGTATCTCAAGAAAGTGCACTTGAAGGACATCGACTACATCGGTTTCGGCCTGCTGGCGATCTGGCTGGCAACGGCGCAATACATCCTCGACAAGGGGCAGGAGCTCGACTGGTTCAGTTCGCACCTGATCGCCACGCTCGGCGTGATTTCGTTTGTGGCGCTGGTGGGATTCGTGACATGGGAGCTGACGGTGGAGCACCCGATCGTGGACCTGCGCATTTTGAAGAACAGGAATTTCGCGGTGGGCGTGGGATTGATGACGCTGCTCGGCGCGCTGCTGTACGGGACAACGGCGATCCTGCCGCTGTTCATGCAGGTGCTGCTCGGCTACCCGGCGCTGGACGCAGGACTGGCGCTGAGCCCGCGCGGGGTGGCGGCGTTCATCACGACGCTGCTTGTGGGGCGGCTGGTCGGGAAAGTGAGCTCGCGGCTGCTGATCACCACGGGGTTCCTGGTGCTGGCGTATTCGTCATTCCGGCTGGGGAAGATCGATCTCGAAATCAGCATGCAGAGCATTGTGCTTCCGAGCATTATCAACGGAATCGCGATCAGCTTCATCTTCGTGCCGCTCACGACCTCGACCATGGGAACGCTCGCGCAGGCGCAGATGGGAAACGCGACCGGTATTTTCAACCTGATGCGGAATCTCGGCGGCAGCATCGGTATCGCGTTGATCACAACTTTCCTGGCGCGCGGATCTCAGGTGGAGCAAGGAACGCTGGTGGGGCATCTCTCGCGGTTCAACCCGGTGTTTCAACACAAGCTCGCGGTGATCCAGGCGGGGCTCGCCTCGCATGGTGACCCGGTGAAAGCGGCCACGGAGGCGCAGAGCATCCTTTACGGAATTCTGCAGCAGCAGGCATCGCTGCTGACTTACGTTCACAACTTCCGGCTGTTCGGGATCGTCTGCCTGGTCTGCACGCCGCTGGTGTTTTTATTCAAGAAGGTGAAGAACCCGAAGATGAAAGTGGATGTCCACTAGGCGCGTTTTGATGCGCTGTGATTTTAAAGATCCGCCTTCAACTTCTCCTTGTGGCCGCCAAATTGGAATCGCATGGCCGAGAGCAACCTGTCGGCGAACATGTTTTCACCGCGCGACGAGAAGCGCTGGAAGAGCGCGGCGCTGAGGACGGGCGTGGGGCAGCCTTCGTCATTCGCCGCGGCGAGTGTCCAGCGGCCTTCGCCGGAATCGGAAACACGGCCCGAGAAACTTTTCAAGTCGGGCTCATCGATCAGCGAGGCGGCGGTGAGATCGAGCAGCCACGACGCGACGACGCTGCCGCGGCGCCAGACTTCGGTGATGTCGGACAGGTTGAGATCGAACTGGTAATTCTCCGGCTCGCGCAATGGCGTCGTCTCGGCATCGGCATCGGCGCGTTTTTTGCCGACGTTTGCGTGGTGCAGGACGTTGAGGCCTTCCGCGTAGGCGGCCATCACACCGTACTCGATGCCGTTGTGCACCATCTTCACGAAATGCCCTGCGCCGGATGGACCGCAATGCAGGTATCCCTCCTCTGCGGTGCCCTGCGCTGCGGGTCTGCCGGGTGTGCGGGGGATGTCGCCAATCCCCGGCGCGAGCGTCTTGAAGATGGAGTCGAGATAATTCACCGCTTCATCGGGGCCGCCGATCATGAGGCAGTAACCGCGATCCAGACCGAAAACGCCACCGCTCGTGCCGACATCGAGGTAATGGATGCCGCGCTCCGCGAGTTCCTTGCCCCGACGGATGTCGTCCACGTAATAGGAATTTCCGCCGTCGATGACGATGTCGTCCTTCTTCAACAATGCCGAGAGATCGCGCAATGTGCCATCCACCACCGCTGCAGGCACCATGAGCCATGCGGCGCGCGGCGGCTCCAGCTTTGCGACGAAATCCTCGAGCGACGTCGCGCCGGTCGCGCCGGCTTTTACCAGCGAGGCCACTGCATCCGCGTTCCGGTCGTACACCACGCATTCGTGTCCGCCGCGCGTCAGCCGCGTGACCATGTTTGCGCCCATCCTGCCAAGTCCTATCATTCCCAGTTGCATATTTTATTGATCTTTCGGTTTGTTAAAAACTTCAGTTGTTACGCGAGCGTCACCGTAAGCGTGATCGTCGCATTCAATACCTTCGAGACGGGGCAGTTCGCCTTCGCGCCGTTTGCCGCTTCCTCGAATTTCGCCTTGCCGATCCCCGGAACTTTCCCGGTGAGATCGAGATGCACGGCTGTGATCACAAAGCCTCCCGCCATCTGCTCCATCGTGAGCGTGGCCTTGGTGGAGAGGCTGTCGGCGGTGAACCCCGCCTCGCCGAGAACCATCGAGAGCGCCATTGTAAAACACCCGGCATGCGCGGCCGCGATGAGTTCCTCGGGGTTGGTCTCCGGATCCTCTCCGAAGCGGGAGCGGAATGTGTAGGGCGTCCCCTTGAGCGTGCCGCTTTGCGTGGTGAGCGCGCCCTTGCCCTCCTTGAGGGTCCCCTGCCAGACTGCGGATGCGTAGCGTTTCATAAGAGTGTTTTCTTTTGTTTACTAATGCGTTTATTTTCCCAGGTAAATTTTGATGACATTATCCAGCAATTGCAACGCCTCGGGCTTTTTGCGCTGGAAGGAATTGCGGCCGATGATCGAGCCGAAGCCGCCACCATCGCGGATCGCGTGGATCTGCTCCAGCAGGACATCGTCCGGCTCCGCCGCGCCGCCCGAGAAAATGAGGATGCGGCGGCCGTCGAAGGCGCATTCCACGATGTGGTGGACGCGCTCTGCGAGTGTGCCGGTGGGGATTTTCTCCTTCTCGTACACCTTGCGCGCGGCCTCCTGCTCGACGTGCGCGGTGGGGAGTTTCACCTTGATGATGTGCGCGCCGAGCTGGGCCGCGATCTGCGCGGCGTAACCGCATACGTCAATGGAAGTCTCGCCTGCGGAGCTCAAGCCCGAGCCGCGCGGATAAGACCAGATGACCACAGCGAGGCCGTTGCGTTTCGCCTCCTCCGCGAGTGCGCGGATTTTTTCATACATCTCAAAGCGGTGCGAGGAGCCGGGATAAATCGTGAACCCGATCGCCGCACAGCCGAGCCGGAGCGCATCCTCGACACCACCGGTGACTGCCTGGTCGGGATCCTTCTCATCGAGGAGCGAGTCGTGGTTGTTCAGCTTGAGGATGAGCGGGATCTCGCCTGCGAAGTCCCGCGCGCCCGCCTCCAGGAACCCCAGCGGTGCGGCATAGGCGTTGCAACCGGCCTCGATTGCCAGCTCGAAATGGTAGTGCGGATTGTAGGCGGGAGGATTCGGCGCGAAGCTCCTGGCCGGGCCATGTTCGAAGCCCTGGTCGACTGGCAGGATGACCACCTTCCCCGTGCCGCCGAGACGGCCGTGGTTCAATATCCGGGCAAGATTCGACAATGTGCCGGGATTGTCGCTGCCGTACCAACTGAGAATTTCGCGGACGCGTTTTTTCATAGTGTTATACTCCTAGCTGTTTGTTGTGTTCAAAACATATCGCTCCATGGCCTTCGCAAAGCCTTCTTCATCGCAGGAGTCCGTAACATAAGTCGCGGCCTTCTTCACCTCGTCACTGGCCTGCCCCATGGCGATGCTCATGCCGCTCTTCTCGAACATCGGCATGTCGTTGGGCATGTCGCCGATGGTCCCGATCTGGTTCGCGGGGATGCCGAGCATGCGGGAAAGCGTCGTGACGACCGATCCCTTGTTTGCGTCGGGATGGGTGACATCGAGATAATAAGGCTGCGAACGCGCCGCGGACACAGCGGGATGTGGCTGGCACCCATGATCGGATTGCCGGCAAAGAACATCGCCGGCAAATTTTTCGCGCACCGCTTTTTCGCAACGCGCCACGGCGTCGAGATCGTCACTCACGCCCACTACTTTTGCCACGTCATCAAGCTTGTCGCTGAAATCCGAAATGACAGCCGGGGAAAATTTCACGGTCCACTCCTCGCGATCCACATGCGGTCCGTGGCGCTCATGCACAAACCAGTCGTTCCCTCGATAAATCCAGGCATCGAGTTTGCCGGCGGTGATGATCCCGATCGTCGTCTTCACCACTTCGCGGCCCAATACGCGCTGCTCGATGACCGAGAGATCGTTCCTGACAAAGAGGCCGCCGTTAAACGCCGCGATGGGCGTGGTGAGCTGCAGCGGCTCGATCAGCATCTGCATCCCGCGCGGGGGACGCCCGCTCGTGATGGCAAAGGCGATGCCCGCCTCCCCCATTTTGCGGACCGCACTGCGCGCCCGTTCCGTGAGCACCTTCTCGTGCGTGACGAGAGTGCCATCCACATCGGCAAGAATGAGTCGGACCTTTTCCATAATTTAATATTTCCGGTGTCGCGCCTTTGCTCTTGAATGAAAACCCAAGCGCAAGGAGTGCGCGCGGTCAAGTGGACAATTTGAATTCGCAGGGTATTTTTCCATTTCGTAAAATCGATGCATCCGGCGGGGCTCCCATGACACGATTAACAGGATGAGTTCGCTTCCGCGCCGCATTCGGTGTAGGCTTGGGGCTCGCAACACTCTTTAAACAACCACCATTATGACTGAACCTACATCATCCATCTCTGAACCCGGCGCTTCGACCCACACGGGAAACACCTGGGAGGCCGCAAAAACCGGTGTCACGGACACCGTATGCGGGGGAGAAGCCCTCCTGCGCTCGAACCCCGTGGGCGCGGTGCTCGGCGCGCTGGCAATCGGCGTCGCAATCGGCTATCTTGTCTCCCAACGTGAACCGAGCAGACGCGAACGCTACATCGACCAGCCGCTGGAAGACTTGCAATCCCTCGTCCGCACCCTTGCCGGCCGCGCGACAAAGCAGGCCGGCCGCGGAAGTGATGCGGCTGCCGGGGTAGTGGAATCCCTGCTTGCGCGAATCAAGAAAAACCTGAATTTTTAACTCAAATGGAAAATCAAAATCCCATTCACGAATCCCTCGATCAAAAAATTTCCTCATCCGTCGATAAGCTGAAGAGCCTCGCCGATGAAAGCATCCACAAGGCGCAGGTTTACGCCCGCAGGTCTCCCGGCAAAGCCGTGGCGTGGTCCGTCGCAGCCGGCTTTGTAATCCCGCGTCTCCCGATTGCCTTTTTGCTCGGCGCCATCGTGCGTCTGATCCTGTGCCTCATCCGTCCCGTGATCATCCTTCTCGGCATCGCCAAGGTTTGCGAGCTCACCGGCTGCTGCGGCTGCAAGGACGAGAAGAAAGTTTAGGCCTATACGGCAGTCTGATACTGCTCGTCCGTCACCTTTTCCATCCAGTCCACGGCCTTGCCATCAAGCATCTCCTGGATGGCAAAGTGCGTCATGGCCGTGGTCGGCGCAGCACCATGCCAGTGCTTCTCCCCCGGCGGAAACCAGACCACATCCCCGGGCCGGATTTCCTCGATGGGACCTCCCTCGCGCTGCGCCCTGCCAAAACCCGCAGTCACGATTAGTGTCTGCCCCAGCGGATGCGTATGCCATGCCGTCCGCGCCCCCGGCTCGAACGTAACACTCGCTCCCGCCACCCGCGCAGGAGCGCCTGCCTGGAACAACGGATCGATGCGCACCGTGCCGGTAAACCAGTCAGCCGGTCCTTTGTTGGATGGCTGTGAGCCAATTCTTTTGATTTCCATATTTTAATTCCTTTCGATTTATACCGAGATAGTTCAGCGCCCAGTCATCTTCTCCAGCTTTTCCGGGTACCGGTCCCCTTGCACCGTGATCTTCGCAGCCGCGTCTTCAATGTCCCGCAAATCTTCCAGCGTGAGTTCCACCAGGGCCGCCCCGATGTTCTCCTCCAGCCGGTGCAACTTCGTCGTGCCCGGGATCGGCACAATCCACGGCTTCTGTGCCAGCAGCCACGCGAGCGCGATCTGCGCGGGCGTCGCCTTTTTCCGTGCCGCAATGCCGGCCAGCAGTTCAATCAGCGCCTGGTTTGCCTTCAGCGCCTCCGGTGTGAAGCGGGGAATCGTGCTGCGGAAGTCGGTGCTGTCAAATGTCGTGTTCACATCGATCTTGCCGGTAAGAAATCCTTTGCCGAGAGGGCTATAGGGCACGAGGCCGATCCCGAGTTCTTCCAGCGTCGCGATCATCCCCTCCTCTGGCCGCCGCCACCACAGCGAATATTCGCTCTGCAGCGCCGTCACAGGCTGCACGGCATGTGCGCGACGCACCGTCTGCACGCCCGCCTCGGAAAGTCCGAAATGCTTCACCTTCCCCTCCTGGATCAACTCCTTCACCACTCCCGCCACATCCTCGATCGGCACCACCGGGTCCACCCGGTGCTGATAGTACAGATCGATGACATCGGTCTTGAGCCGCTTGAGCGAACCCTCGAGTGCTTCCTTGATATGCTCCGGCCGGCTGTTTAATCCCGCCGCGCCGGGCCGGTGATCGCTGCCACTGAGGTCGAATCCAAACTTCGTGGCGATCACCACCTGGTCGCGGAACGGCGCCAGTGCCTCGCCCACGAGTTCCTCATTGGTGAATGGCCCGTAAACCTCCGCCGTGTCGAAAAAAGTCACGCCGCGTTCCACCGCTGCATGCAGCAGCGCCGTCATCTCCTTTTTGTCCTTCGGCGGCCCGTAGGAAAAGCTCATCCCCATGCACCCGAGCCCGATCGTTGATACTTCCAGATTGCTGTTACCAAGTTTGCGTTTTTGCATTTTGTGTTACTCCTGTTTTTTCTTGTTTCCCAAATACCTGCCATGCCGGTTATTCGGACTTGAGAGAGGCCATATCGATGGTGAAACGGTATTTCACATCGGACTTGAGCAGCCGTTCGTAGGCTTCGTTGATTTTCTGGATCGGGATCACCTCGACATCGGAGACGACATTATGCGCTCCGCAAAAATCGAGCATCTCCTGGGTCTCGGCGATGCCGCCGATGGCGGATCCGGAGAGACTACGGCGCTGGGCGATGAGGCCGAAAGCAGTGACGGCCAGCGGCTTTTCAGGAACGCCCACCAGGGTCAGGTTGCCATCGCGGCCGAGCAGGTTGATGTAGGCGTTGATGTCATGGTCGGCGGATACGGCGTCGAGGATGAAGTCAAAACTGCCGGTGTGCTTTTGCATCTCGTTCGCGTTACGCGAAATGACCACTTCGTCCGCGCCGAGCCGGAGTGCGTCCTCCTTTTTGCCGGGTGAGGTGCTAAAGACCACGACGTGCGCCCCGAATGCATGCGCAAATTTCACACCCATGTGCCCCAGCCCTCCAAGGCCGACCACGCCCACCTTCTTCCCCTTGGTCACGCCGTGGAAGCGCATGGGCGAATAGGTCGTGATGCCCGCGCAAAGCAGCGGCGCGGCCCCTGCGGGATCGAGGTTCGTGGGGACGCGCAAAACGAAGCGTTCATCCACGACGATGCTGTCGGAGTAGCCGCCGTAGGTCACGCCTCCGAGGTGCTTGTCCGGTGAATTGTAGGTGAGCGTCATGCCCGGGCAGAACTGCTCGAGGCCGGCCTGGCAGTGGGGACACGTGCCATCCGAGTCCACCATGCACCCCACCGCGACGAGGTCGCCGGTTTTGTGCTTGGTCACCGCACTGCCCGTCTTCATGACACGCCCGAGGATTTCATGCCCGGGTACCATCGGGTAAACGGCCGCCATGAAGTCGCTCCACTCGTCGCGGACAGCATGGAGATCCGAGTGGCAGACTCCGCAAAAGAGGATTTCAATTTGCACATCGTGTTCCGTCGGGTTCCGGCGGTTGATTTTGGTCGAGGCCAGCGGCGATGTGGCACTGGCGGCAGAGTAAGCTTTTGTCGGATTCATGGAATTATTGCTCCTGTTCTTTTGTTAAACGTTGGAGCCAGATTACTACACGGCACGGCACCCGTCGCACCCGATCTTGCTCCACCTGTTGTGATCTTGCTGGAAACGCAAACCACCCGGATTTAACAGGAGATAACAGAGGAAACAGAGGAGGGAAAAAAGAAATACAAACTCCGTTTCCTCCTTTTAAATTCCCCTCTGTTCATAAGTTTGCTCCCGGCAAAATCAACCTGTTGATGCCATCGGCAACTTTCATTTCGTGAAAATTGATCAATAATCCGAGCGGAACATCCAGCAACTTCATATAGCTCAAAAGCTGCGCTTTATGAATGGGCAGAGTTCTGTCAACGGCCTTCACCTCCACGAGGAAACTTCCTTCCACCAATACGTCGAACCGCAGGGGCTCCTCACGCATGGCCCCCTTGTATTCGATAACGACCGATTTTTGACTGACACATGTCAAACCGCGCAGCTCAAATTCGCGCAAAAGACACCATTCGTAAATCGACTCCAAAAGTCCGACTCCCTTGTCACGCTGCACTTCTACAGCCGCAGCGATTATATTTTCAGTGAGTCCCGCCGCCTTCTGAAATAAAGGATGCATGGTTTCAAGCTAAACGAAGACAAAGAGCAAAAACAAAGAATTAAAATTTCCGTTCTTTCTGTTTTTTCCTGTTCAAATCTTCTTCCTGTAATCACTAGGCGACAGCCCTGTCTCTTTGCGAAAGAGCTGCGCAAAATGGCTGGGATTCGTATAGCCCACCTCCAGCGCTACCGCCACCACGCTTCCCTTCGTCTCCCGTAGAAGCCGCCGCGCCGCATTCATCCGCAGATTGACATGATACCGCGCCGGCGACACCCCCGTCGCGCTCTTGAACAGACGATGGAAATGAAACTTGCTCAACCCGGCCTGTGCCGCCACCTGGTCCAGGTTGATCTCCTCCGCAAAGTGCTCAGTCATCCAGTTCGTGATCTGGCGCAGTTTGTAGCCCGGCAGCGACGGACTGCCGCTCCCCGGCTCCTTGACCGTCTCCGCATAATTCCGCGCAAGATGGATCGCAATCGCCTGCCCGATCCCCTGCACGAAAATCGGGCTCGCCTCTTTGCGCATCAGTTCCTCCCGCAACCGCTCCATCAGCACATCCAGCGCTGCATCGTTGAACGCCGAAAGATCCCGCAATCGCGCATAAGGCGCATCCGCCCCGAACACCTCCTCCAGCGCGCGCTCGAGGAGCGGAAGCTCGATAAACACCGCCATCGAAGCAAACGGCTCGTCCGTCACCGCCTTCCAGCGGCAATCATAGGGAGCCCCACCCGTCGTGAGAAAGAAAGACCCCTTCCTGAGCCGGTGAGTGACCCATGGCCCGTTGCCTTCCCGCTCCTGAAAATCGACTTCGCCCGAAATTGTCCACGCCACCGAAGGTTCGCTCACCGACGGCAGATGATGCGTCTCTACCACGGCAGGCAGTTCAAGAATACAGGCTTTGACATCCCGCCAAGCCTCCCCGTCTCCAGTCCGCACACATTTCCCGCCCACATAGCGTTCAAATCCCTCCGCGGAAGTTGTCTCAGGCACTGGCACAGGAGGAATATTCACCACCTCCCCGCAAAATGGCGAGGCGAATTGACGGCAATAGGACTGTCGAGGGACAATCAATTCGACTGCCGCGAGCAGCCGGACTTCTACGAACACCAACGGTGTTCCGCCCTCCAGCCCAGGGTTGGCACGACACAGGAGTGCCTACCATGGGGCCCTCATCACATATCCCCAACCGCAACGCGGTTGCGCCCGCCCCTGCGCTGAATCCATTTCAGAGCTAGGAAACAGAAACGCAGGACCCAACACACGCAAAGACAAAATCCGGATTTTCTCAAGCCGGAGGCTTGGCGGAAATTAGCCGGTCGGCGCAAGCCACCGGATCCTGCAAAAATAGAAATCCAGCCCAGGAGGGGCGACGGAATTAAAGCCAGGGGTGAAGCAGAGCGAAACCCCTGGCAAGGGGTGACGGAATACTCGACAGTCCAATTACGAATTCTGTCGCTACACGCTGTTATATTTAATTTTCACTTGTGATGGGGGGCTGCCACCGCATAATGCCACCGCTGTGCGAGTATCTTCCGTTATCTTTTACGTTGCGTGCGTAGTGAACGGGCTCCTTTTTTCATCGTCATGGTATTCGACAAATTGGGGCAACGGATCCGTTTGGATCGTGGCCATTATCTCGCTGGCCGCTTGTTGGCTGCTGACTGTGCTAGGCATGTGGCTTGGCGCCGCTGCGACGACCCGCAAGTCGGAAGAAGCCCTGCCACTTTGGATCGCGACTGCGTGTGCCGCGGCTCCGGGCCTCCTGCTCCTCTTGCACTTCGTGCGCTAGGAGCTTGTCGTAACTTGTCTCGAATTTAATAACCCAAAAGGTGTAGTCAAGAGGCGAGAGAGAACAGGTTTCGCCTTCGCGCGATTTTCGGCGCCACGACCTACTCGGGACACTTTCTTCCATTAAGCCAATACCGGTAAGTCTCGATTTTCCTCAACTCAAACTCCGACAAAGAACCATTTCTTTGAATTTCGGAAAGTGCGGTTAAAATTGCATTACGACCGAACATTTTAACAAAATAATAAGGCAATTGCTGGACACTCACATTCCAACACCGTAGCGAATTTTGAATTACCTGATTGAGAGGCAGGTTGCATACAGGAAGCAAATCGAGAAGAAGAAAACCGATGCGTTTTGGTCTCTATAGATATGCTCCGGCCGCCTTATCTCAGTGAATGCGCCGAAAAGGGCTTCAAATAACAACTCATCACCAAACTCGCGCTGAATTACCCGCCGGTGTTTAAGTGTCCACTTGTCCTCAATAATCAACTGTCGAAGTTCATCTGGAGAAAGCCTCTTCATGGTGTCGTAACAGACTGTGCGTAGCGTGTTTGCAACCAGCAACGCAAGCAAGTGAAAACGGCACATCAACCATCCTTCTACCTCCTGTTACTTCGCCACCGCCTTCTCAGCCGGATTCACCACATTCACCTTGGTCCCGTCCGATAACGAATCCGACGGATTCAAAATCACACGGTCATGGCTGTCAATCCCGCTCGTGACTTCCAGCGTGGTTCCAAAATCGCGGCCCAGCGTGATGTTTTTCAGATGCACGATGTTGGAATCATCCACCGTCCCCACCTGCACTCCCTGCGTGCGAAATATCACGGTATTCACGGGAATCACCACTGGCGCGCTCTTGATCTGGAGAACAAGATGCACATCCGCATACGCCCCCGGAAAGAGCTTTCCATCGGGATTCGGCACCTGCACTTCCACCAGCAGCGTGCGCGAGGCCGCGTCGATCGCACCCGCGATATGCGCCACCTTGCCCTCTATTTTTTTGCCGGGTTCCTCGGAAAGCACGAGATAGGCCGGCGTATCGATCTGCACCAGCGAACTGTAAACCTGCGGCACATTGATAAAGACGCGCAATATGTCCGTCCGGGCGATGTGAAAAAGCTCCTGCGCGTTGTTCGCGGCACTGCCCGTGCCCGCGTTGATGAGGGCGCCCACGTCGGTATTCCGGCGGGTCACAATCCCCGGAAACGGCGCGGTGATTTTTTGGAAATCCTGCATCACTTTCAGGTTCTGCACACTCGCATCCCCTGCAAGCACGGCGGCCTGCTGCGCATCAAGCGCGGTCCGGTTCTGGTCAAATTCCTGCTGGCTGACAACCTTGGTCGCGAGCAGATCTTTGCTGCGGTCGAAGTTCAGTTTCGCCAGGTCCAGGTTGGCGCGCGTCTGCGAGAGGTTCGCGGTGGCCTGTCGCAATTGCGCATCCACATCGGGAGCCTCGAGTTCCGCCATCAACTGGCCGGCTGTGACCTTCGCGCCGATATCGGTATACCACGCTTTTACATAGCCGTTGGTGCGGGCGTAGATGGGCGTTTCGCTGTACGCGGTCAGGTTTCCGGGCAGCACCACTTCCGTCGATGTGGGGCCGGGCGTTGGAGTCGTCGTGCTCACGGTGGGAACCGACAAATCGCTGGTCGCGATGACGAGCTGGTCGTGCGTCCTGGAACGCTGCCACAACAGATACCCCACCACGACAACCGCCGCGATGATGAAAACAAAAAGCACGAAGCCCAGCCCTCCGCCGGTAGGGCGTTTCGCTTCCGGCTTTGCTGTTGTCTTGTTGTCCTGCGGTGGCACGGCGCGGTCTGCCGCTCCATCGTGGCCTGGCAGGTGGGCGGGAGTGACTGGCATCTCGTTTTCAAGCAATCCGGAATGTGCTTCGCCGCTGGGATTTATCGTTGAGTTCATAGAGTTGTGACTGGTTACTGGTTAAAAAATTTCCTTACGAATTAGGCACGAGTTCGAGATGCTCTCTCGACAATGGGTCGGGATAGCCGGGCTCGTCGGGTTTCACTGGATGTTGGCGGCGTCCGCGTACGATTGCGAAAACCGCCGGCACAAAGAACAGCGTGGCCACGGTTGCAATGATCAGGCCGCCGATCACCGCGCGGCCCAGCGGCGCATTCTGCTCGCCGCCTTCGCCGAGGCCAAGGCTCATCGGCACCATGCCGATGATCATCGCCAGCGCGGTCATGATCACGGGCCGCAGACGCGTGCGACCGGCTTCAAGCGCCGCCTGGAAGGCGTTGTGATGGTGGGAAAGCCGCTCACGGGCAAAAGTGACCACCAGGATCGAGTTCGCCGTGGCGACGCCGATGCACATGATCGCGCCCATCAGGGCGGGCACGCTCAGCGTGGTGCCGGTGACGAACAGCATCCACGAGATGCCTGCCAGCGCGCCGGGCAATGCCGTGATGATGATGAACGGCTCAACCCACGATTGGAAATTCACGACGATCAGCAGGTAAACCAGCACGATGGAGAAAACCAGGCCGGCTGCGAGGCCGATGAACGAGTGCTTCATCGTCTGCACCTGGCCGCGGATGACCACGGTGGTTCCGCGCGGCAGATCCTTTTTGGCATCGTCCACGATCTTCTGGATTTCACGCGCCACGCCGCCCAGGTCGCGCCCCTGCACGCTGGCAAATATGTCGATCACTGGCATTACATCATAGTGCGAGACCACGGCGGGGCCCTCCACGCGCTTCAGTTGCGCAAGGTTCACCAGCAACTGGCTCGGCGATCCGTTCGCGCTGTTGATTGGCAGGTCATACAAATCCTGCAGGTCGGAGATGTGGTATTGCGATCCCTGCACGGCAAGGTTGTAGTTCACCCCGTTCTTCGGATTCAGCCAGAAGGCCGGCGAAACCTGGGCGCTGGAACTGAGCGCCACCAGCACGCTGTTTTCCACATCCCGCTCGGTCAGCCCGAGTTCGTCCGCCTTGCTGCGGTACACGACGAGCTGAAACTTCGGCTGGTTGATCAACTGATGGATATGCGTGTCCACCGCGCCGGGCACCTGCTTCATTTTGTCGGCGACCTTCTTCGCCACGGCCATGTTTGCATCGACATTGTTGCCGATGAATTGCACGTCGATCGGGGCGGAAAGTCCGAAATTCAGGATCTGGCTGACGATATCCGCCGGCTGGAAAAAGAACTCCACGCCGGGAAACTGCCGGGGGAGTTCCTGCCGGAGTTTCGCGACATAATCGGCGGTCGGCGAGTGATGTTCCGCGTTGAGCGATACCAGTATTTCCGCGTCCGCCGTCCCCACCGTGCCGTTGTTGCTGTAGGAGGTATTGATGCCGCTGTAAGGCAGCCCGATATTGTCCAGAACGCTCGTCAATTGCTCCGCGGGAATTTCCTTCCGGATGACTTTCTCCACCTGGTCAGCGAGATTCGCCGTCTCCTCGATGCGCGTCGCGGTGCGCGCTCTCATGTGCAGGCGGAACTGCCCGGCATCGACCGTGGGGAAGAAGTCCTGGCCCACGGTGCCAAGAAGGATGAGAGACAGCACGCAGCAGAGGAAAAATATGCTGATGAATCTCCAGCGCAAAACCAGGCAGGTCTCGAGCCAGCCGCAGTAGGCTTGCCGCATCCGCTCGAACCCGCGCTCGAAGCCCATCTGGAAACGTCCGAAAAATGTCGCCGGATTTCCGCCATGTCCGTGGTCGAGGTGATTGCGCATCAAATACATCACCAGCGTCGGCACCAGCGTCCGCGACAGCACGTAGGACGACAACATCGCAAACACCACCGCTTCCGCCAGGGGCACGAAGAGATACCGCGCCACACCCGCGAGGAAAAACATCGGCACGAACACGATGCAGATGCAAAGCGTCGAGACAAACGCCGGCCCGGCAATCTGCTGCGCGCCATCGAGGATCGCCTGCTTCAGTTCCTTCCCCTGCGCGAGGTTGCGGTCGATGTTCTCGATCTCCACCGTGGCGTCATCGACAAGGATACCCACCGCGAGCGCCAGCCCGCCCAGGGTCATGATGTTGATCGTTTCGCCCAGCGCGCTGAGGATCACAATCGCTGCCAGGATGGAAAGCGGGATCGAGATCGCGATCACCAGCGTATGCCGCCAGTTGCCCAGGAAGAGCAGGATCATGGCTGCGGTGAGCAAGGCCGCGATGACGGCCTCCTTCACAACGCCTTCTATGGCGGCGCGCACGAAAAGCGATTGGTCAAACAACGGCTGGATGCGCAATTCAGGCGGCAGCGTCGCCGCAATCCTCGGCAGCGCCGCCTTGATCTGCGCCACGATGTCGAGCGTGGAGGCGCTCCCCGTTTTATAGACGGACAACAACGAACCGCGCTGCCCGTCCTGCCGGACGATATTCGTCTGCACCTGGAAACCGTCACGCACATGCCCCACATCGCGGATATAAACGACTGCCCCGTTCACGGTCTTGATCGGCAGATCGTTCAGTTCCTGCACGACCAGCGGCCGGCCGTTCATTTCGACGTCATACTCAAGCTCGCCGATCTTGGCAGTCCCGCCGGGCAGGATCAGATTCTGCGCGCTGATTGCGTTCGACACGTCATTGGGCGAAACCCCGTGTGCATTGCACTGGTTCAAATCGAGATCGACCGTGATCTGCCGGATCTTCCCGCCGTAAGGCCACGGAATCGCCGCGCCGGGCACCGTGGCAAGCTGCGGCCGCACGAAATTCATGGCGCTGTCGTTCAACTGCTGTTCGGAGAGCGAAGCGCTGCTCAAGCCAAGCTGAAGGATCGGTACGCTGGACGCATTATAGCTGATGATCAACGGCGCCGTGGTCCCCGCGGGCATGCCCTTGAGCACGGTCTGCGAAACCGCCGTCACCTGGGCCAGCGCGGTCTCAAGCTTGGCGTTGGGCTGGAAGAATACCTTGATGACGCTGATCCCCTTCAGCGACTGGCTTTCGATATGCTCGATGTCGTTGACAGTGGTCGTCAGCACCCGCTCGTAAGGCCAGGTGATGTTTCCTTCAAAATCCTTCGCCGAAAGCCCCGAATATTGCCACACGATGCTCACCACCGGGATATTGATGTTCGGAAAAATGTCCGTCGGCGTCCGCATGATGACGATCGGGCTGACGATCAGCAGCAACAGCGCCGCAACGATGAATGTATAAGGGCGCCGGAGCGCTAATTGGACGATCCACATAGGGAGTATTTAATTGTAGTTACGTAAAATAATTGTTTTATATGACCGGTCGTCTCAAAAATCGGGTTGATGTTAGGGTTTGGGTTTTGGACAAGTCTCATAAGCTCAATGGACTGCGGTCTTTTCGGCGTGTTTGACGAGCAATGTCGAGAAAACGACTTTCGTGAACTGGTCCATGGCGCTTGAATCCCTGTCCACCTTGGCCCGCATCACCGCCCCCTGCCAGCCATTCACGAGAAACTCAGCCAGGATCTTCGGGTCCAGGTCGGAATCAATCTCCCCGGCGTCCCTGGCATCCCGAACGCAATTCGCCATTACCCGCACCCAGCCCGCAAACATGCCCGCAAGACGGTCGCGCACGAGCCGGCTCTGCCCGGTTACCTCTGTAGCCAGGTTCCCGAGCATGCAGCCGCGCTCGTAATGGCCCTTGGCGTGGACCTCCGCCCTTTGTGCAAAATAAGTCTTCAACCGCGCGAGCGCCGGTATGCTTTCATCGCTCAGCACCGCAAGATTCCTGCGTGCCCCCTCCTCCCAATAATGCTCGAGGACCTCGACGCTGAAAGCCTCCTTGCTGGCAAAGTAATTATAAAACGACCCTTTCGGCACCCCGGCTGCCTCCGTGATCTCCTGCACCCCGCAGCCGTTGAACCCCTTGGAATGCAATGCCTCAACCCCTGCGTTCAGGAGCTGCTCACGGGAATCAGCATGTTTCATAGCGTCAAAAGTAAGACGGTCATCTCAAAAGTCAACAAAATATTTTTGACGCCTTGGATTACCCCGCATCTGCCAGGGCTAATCAACCCTTGCCAACCCTTGCCAACCGTCAGCTATCCCGCATCCCTGCCAATTCCGGCTTATCCCGGAAACAACCGCACAATCGTTTCCTTGAGCCGGTCCGCCGCGATCGGCTTGACCAGGTGCGCCGTGAACCCGGCGAGCTTCGTCTGCTCCAGATCCGACTCCATCCCATACCCCGACATGGCGATCGCCGGAAAATCCCGCTCCCGGTGCAACTGCGTCAGCAGCTCCATCCCCGTGCCATCCGGCAGCCCGATATCACTGATGAGCAGCTCAGGCTCGAATTTTGCCGCGATCTCCAACGCCTGCGCAACCGTGGCGGCGGACTCGCCGACATGCCCCCACCGTGTCATCATCCGCCTCAACACATTCCGCGTGTCCTCGTGGTCCTCCACGATCAAAATACGGAGCGACCTTTGAGTTGGCGGCGCCGGCGCCGGATCGCCCGCTCTTCTCACCGCTACGACGGGTTTGATGGCGGCAAGGTCGATGATGAACGTGGCGCCCTTGTCCTTTCCGGCGCTGCGCGCGGTGATGCTTCCGCCATGCGCCTCCACGAGCGCCTTGGCGATGCTCAAGCCAAGCCCCACCCCGCCGAGATGTCGCGAGAGGGATTTTTCGCCCTGCTCAAACGGCTCAAAAATCCGCGACAGCATTTCGGGCGCGATCCCGATGCCCGTATCGGTAATTTCCACGCGCACGGAGTCTGCCACGGGATTGGAAGTGCTAATGGTGATTTTTCCCCCGGCCGGCGTGAATTTCACGGCATTCAGGATCAGGTTCCAGAACACCTGCGCCAGCCGCGCCCCGTCCCCGCGCACATAATGTTCCGTCGCATCGGCCCGCACGGTCAGATCGATCTGCTTGTTCAACGCCGAGGAACGGCACATGTCGGCCGCGTGATGCACAGTCTCGTGCAGGTCGATGGTGGATTGATGGACCTCCAGCTTGCCCTTGCTGATCCTGGTGATGTCGAGCAGATCGTCCACGAGACGCGCCTCCAGCTCGATATTGCGCCGGATCAACGCCAGCGACTCGCGCAATTCCCCGGGCTCGATGTTTGTCGCGCTTTCGAGAAAACTTGCAGAGGCCAGTGCGGGCGTCAGCGGCGTGCGGAGTTCGTGGCTCAGCACCGCGAGAAATTCGTCCTTCGCGCGATTTGCCGCTTCCGCCTGCTGTTTTGCCCGCTCCAGTTCCTGGGCGTGGAGCGTCACCCTTTTGGCCATCAGGGCGAGGTCCAGGGGAGGTTCGGCTCCGTTGCCATCCTCATGGCTGGAAACCCGGTCCGCCCGGCCGGTTTCAGTGCCGGGCGTTGCAGCCAGCGCCTTGTTATAAATGGCGTTCAGCTCGACATACGCCTTTTCGAGCGCGCTCTTGCGCTCGATCGCCTGGCGGGCGGAGAGCAGCAACGCCCGGATCTTCGGCACCAGGGGCGGCAACAGGATCGCGGTGATGAGCGAGGCAACTGCCGTAACCACCTTCACCCCGCCGGAGAGCCAGTACCGCGGGTGCTCGGCCTGCAGCGTCCATACCTCCATGAAATGCGTCATGCCGCAGGCAATGATGAACGTCGCGAAGGCGAGCATCATCCAGTGAAACGGCAGCTCCCGCCGCGCCCGGAAGACCAGATACATGAGCGTGCAGGAGATTGAGACGTAGGAGAGGCCGATCAAAAAGTCCGACCACCCGTGCAGCATGATCAGCTTCCTGTTGAACAGGTAGCAATGCGCATGCGACATGTACAGGTCGTTTCCGGAGCCTTGATAAAGCACGGCGGCGCCGATCCCCAGCGCGAGGATTCCCATTGCGATCAGAATAAAGGAACGGACTCCGGTCGTGTTCATAGGAAAGGACGCACTACTCTATGCTGTTACACGGGACGGTCAAGCCGTGCGTCTTTCTTGCATCGTCAGTCGGTGAGATAGTAGTAAAATATCCCGCGCTCTTCATCGACCCAAATCTGAGGCTGACCCTCAAATCCTTTTCCGGCCATGACTCCCTTGGAAATATGATCCGGGTCGAACCATTGGGGAAGATCAGGATTATGAGGCAGTTCCGGGTGGCTCACCGCCTTGAATGGGTCCGAGGGCAGCAATTTCACGGCGAGCCGGGGTGACATCGGAACTCTCACGGGTTCAGAGCCGGCGCTGACCACCATTTTGCGGGCGACCGCCATGCAATCCCGAAGAGGCGCCTGGAAACGCACGCATATTTCAAATGTCGGGGAAACTTCCAGATACTCGCAATGAAATTCAATATCATGCGCGCTGGCGGGAAGGAGTTTGGCACTAAGAACCCTGATCGCCACCTCCCGCGTAACGGGGCCGGATGTCTTGTCAATGTGAGGGTGCAAAGCCCACAAGCCCAACCCGGTCACTGCCGCACCAGTGATAAGAACAACGGCACCCACGATCGAGAGACCTTTGATGAGTGGCTTCAAATAATTAATGGGTGGGAAGCGGCGGGCAACACTTCGCCGGAAACTGCTTCAAGGCTCCCGCTTCAAAACCCCGGTACCAACGACATCCCCGGTTTTGTTATGGTAGGTCGAAGTCAATTCGGCCGTGTTCCCATCGGCGGAAAATTCGATTTTTATGTTTTCAGAAAGCCATTTGTTGAAATCCGTGCTTACGCAGGCCTGGTTCGCAGAGGTAAATGTATTGTCTTTTGTAACACCGATCATCACGACTTTTGAGACGTATTTCCTGAGCGCTTCGGCTGCAAAATAGTCCGTGCAATCCAGCTTGATGGCTGTGGGGTCATTCGTCACTTGGATAGTGCGATGTGAAACAAGCTTGGCTCCGTCCGGAAAAAGGAAGGTGACATCCCCGTCGTAGATGCGGATCTGCGCGGCAGCTTCCTGCGCGGCCGAGAGAAGATTCACCCCCCCCTGGTCGTTGGTGGCAGCCGCGGGATTTGCGGCGCTCTGCGCCCTGGCGCGGGCAATGGAGGCCTGCAGCCTGTCGAAGTATTTGTCCCCGTGCGGATCGTCTTGCGGATCAAACCCATCGATGCGATCGACCACTTTTCCGTCATAGGTCAATACGACAAATGTCGGGAAGGAAGTGATCTTGAGGTAGTTTTCGAGGTGCAGGGGTTCCTCCTCCATCAGCCTTTCACCCGTTGGGCTGGTTCCACGATCCTGGATCATGAGATACACCAGGTCCCCATTGGTCAATGCCTCGAATCGGTCCGTGCTGATGAATTTCAATTTGAACGCAAGGCATTCACTGGAAGCAGGGTTGTCGAAATAGATGCCGAGCGCCTTTTTGTCCTTCCTGGCTTCCAGCAGCGCATCCGCAAGATTTTTGCGGTCATTTGGCAGGGCGTGGCAGATGCCGGAGGTGAAGGCCAGCAGCGCCATGAGGCCGGTTATAAATTTCATTGGTGTGCTTGGGTTCATATTTATTTTCGGGCAATCACTTAAGCCTGCGCCAGGGCACACGTCGAACTTTCAAAAGAAAAGCCAGAATCCCGATGCCAAGCAGCGCGAATGACGAAGGCTCGGGGATGGCCGTGATGCTGTCGATCTCCGATGCGTAGCTGCTGAGCTGGACCATGTAGCCGTTATTGTCCAAGTCAGCCGCTTCATTGATGCCCGCCAGTTCCCACTCTCCCGTGGAAGCATTGCAGATGAAGTCCCCCCCGCCCGAATCTCCCAGGACGAATTGGTAATTGTTTGTGACGCTCTGTCCGTGTCTGGTGGTGGTGCCAAAATCGGTCTCGAAATCGTTGGTGGTGTAGGGAAAACCGTTGATGGTAACCGGCACGTTGTTCTCTGTGACCGTATTCAGCCCCCATGTCTCGACCCGCTGCGTGCCGCCGTACCCGATCATCACCACCTGATCGCCGGCTTGAAATCCTGTAAAAGCCGCCGGGGCACTGCCGGATATCGTGAGGGAGGGCAGAGCCGGCGCAGTGGAAATCTGGAACAGTGTGATGTCGGCGAGCGTGCCGCTTACGATGACTCCCCGCACCGAGCCGGGCACCAGGTAGTAGGATGTTCCACTCAGCGCAAAAGTTCCCGAGCCCACGTGCCCGGCCGTCATCACCCAGTCATTTCCCAGGTAAACGCCGCTTGCCGTCCCGCTCGCGTTGATGACTTCCCCCACGTAATTCCAACCCGTGATCCCGCTCGCGCCCCAGCCTGAGGTCCAGTTTGTAACGTCGGAATTCGTGGGATCGCTGGTCTGGTAGCTCGCGCTGCCGCTGATGACCTCCTCGACGGCTCCGGCATGGATCACGGAAATGACGAGGAGCGAAAATAAAAAAATGGGGAGCGACTTCATTTTTCCGAAACGGTGTTTACACGCTGCCTAGATGCGTATCTTTAAATGCACCCGGATACTTTAGGCCATATCCAAGAAGACGGTCAAATCCGATGTGCGCAACCCAGATCACCAGGATGAAAAACAGGGAGTGCAGATGCACGAGCGAGGCTGCCACCCAGAGCAAAAAAGGCGCCGCATAAGTGTGGCCGGTATTATACACGGAAGCGCCCGCCTTGTTTCCAAAAAAATAGCCCGCCATGAAAATATCGGGCACAAGGAAAAGCAGCGCGAATTTCCACCACGAAGCGCCGAGTGCGTGATAACCCATCACAGCGACAATAAGAACGACCAGTCCTTCAAGACGCAGCAGCCATTTTGGAGAGGTCAGCATGGAAGTTTTTAAAGCCGATTCATGCCACAAGCCTTTTCATAAATAGTGTAGTGACAACCGGCCAACAGTGGTAATCCTAAACCGGATGCAATTCAATCTCAACAAGGCTGCAGCCAAAATTCGACTTCCCGCCTACAAGAGGATCGTAATTACTTTTTCGATAGTGTGCATATTGTCCGCCTTTACAACCAAAGGCTCCGCCACAGAGCTTCCCCCAGCCCAGCCATGCGATATTGTTTATATGGTCGCGCATTTTATCATTCCGCGGATCCACTACGAAAAGTCGACGTCCCTCGAGGAGGGTCTCGAATTCATCAAATACAAATTTGCGGATATTGACGAACGCGAAACGACTTTTACTTTCGAATACCGGCTTTCGAAGGAAACACTTCATCGGCTTGTTACATTGGACGCGAAAAACATTACCATGCTTGAGGCTATCAAACGGCTCTTGGGAGATTCCCCGGTAGTGCTTAGTTTCGAGCCGGGAAAACTTGTGTTCACCGAAACGTCCGGCACAAAATAAGGCACACTGTTCTTTTGGAGGAGGAGGGCAGTCTTTCAGATTGTAAAGACAGCCACAGGCAGCTTGCTTAACAATGCGGATACGGGCAACTGCGTTCCCTCGGGACGCGATTCCTCGCCGGTGAAGAGATCGCGCATCGGCCTGCCGCCAAGGTCGGCGGGCAACTCAAGCGTAGTGTCGCGCCACGCGGAGCCAATCGGCGGAAATCCGATTTTTCGGCCAAGCCGGGGCACAATGACAAGCAATGACTGGTTCTCCAGCCGCCGCAAAAACGCAACACACGAATCTGCGAAAGCTCCGTTGGCCTGCAACGGCACCAGCTCGCCGTTCTCAAAAAGGTCGCGATGGTCGCGGCGGAATGTAAGCAACGCGCGCGTGAGGAAGAACTTGATCCCGCCATCCTGCCAGTGCTCGAAAAGATCGCCGGCCTGCGCGCCTTCCAGCGCGCCGAGCATTTGCTTGCGCGCCTCGTAATCGACCGGGCGGCGGTTATCGGGATCGACAAGGCTGAAATCCCAGCATTCGCACCCCTGGTAAAAATCGGGCATGCCGGGAAGCGTCGCCTTGAGCACAAGTTGCGCGAGGGAATTGATGAGACCCACCTGGGCGACCTGCGCAGCGACGGGCTCGAAGTCTTTCTCGAAGCGGTTCGGCTCGTGGTGCAGGACTTTTTCGACGAATTCCACCACGGCCTTCTCCCATTCCTCGTTGGGCTGGATCCAGCTCGTGTTCACCTTTGCCTCCTTCATCGCCTTGAGCATGTAATCCTGGATGCGCTGCGCAAAGCCGGGGCGTGTTCCGGGAGTGAGCGGCTCAAGCGGCCACGTGGCGAGCAGGGTCTCGTAGAAGAGATATTCCTCGTTGGCATCCGGCGCCCATTCGCCTTCCACCTGATGCTTGTAGCGGCGGTTGATCGACTGCCAGCGGCGCAGCGATTTTCTCCACTCGGCCGGGAATTCGCTCAATGCGGCGAGACGCGCGCGCGCATCCTCGCTGCGCTTGGTATCGTGCGTGGTGGTGGCCAGCATGGCGTGCGGATGCTCCTTCAACCGGGCCGCGCTCCGCTCGAAAAATGCCGCGGGCGCCATGCCGAACCGTTCGGGCTCCCCCCCCACCTCGTTCAGAGCGGCGAGGCGGTTGTAGATGTAAAATGCGGTGTCCTCGACGCCCTTTGCCATCACGGGGCTTGCGCACTGCTGGAGCTTGAGGACGAAGTGCATGTGCTCCTCGCGCTCCGCGTCGTCGATATTCTCCGGAAATTTCATCAGCAGCACTTCGCCCAGGAAATTGAAGATCGAGCGCTCGATGCCGGGGTTGCGCCGCTTTGCTTTCCGCACGGCTTGCAGGATTGCGTCGCGATTGGCGGGGCTTGGCTCCTCGCCCGGCGCGATATAGGGGCGGTAAACCGGGAAGCTGGCGATGATGGCGCGCACGGCGAGTGTGAGGGCGTTCAGCGTGAAGTCGCGGTACCAGCGGTTTTTTTCCGAAAGGCGGTCGAGCATATGGCCGAGCATGTTCATTTCGCTGGCGAGCGAGAGGTCCATCACAAGCTCCTTTTTCTGCCACGCGATTTCGTCAAAGCGCTGGGTGACGCCGGTGAATTTGCCATACGTCTCGGTGAAGTATTTCTCCGGTGCGGGATCGACGAGCAGACCGGTGACTTCGTTTACGAAATCATACCCCGTGGTGCCGTGCACCGGCCAGTCGGCGCGCAGCCGCTCGTCGCCGAGGAGGATTTTTTCCACGAGCAGGTAGAGCGGCGTGCTCCCCTCCGGGGCGTTCAGTATTTTTGCGGAACGGCGCTGGAGTTTCTCGAGGTATTCATGCGGCAGCCACAGGCCGTCGACATGGTCGATGCGCAGGCCGTTGATCGCGCCGGACTCGACGAGGTCAAAAATAAAGCGGTGCGTGGAATCGAAGACCTCGGGCAATTCCATGCGGATCGCGGCGAGATTATTGATGTCAAAGAAGCGGCGGAAATTGATCTCCTCGGCGGCGACGCGCCAGTAGCTGAGCCGGTAGTGCTGGGCGTTCAGCAGCGCGTCGAGCGCGTCGAAGCTGCGCGGGTTCCCCACGGTGCCGGAGATCGCGCGGATCGATTCTCCAATCGCTTCACGCACGGGCGCGGATTCGTCGCAGAGTTTCGCAAGGCGCAGGCGCAGCGCTTCTTTTTCCCGCATGAAGCGCATGACGGTTTCGGAATCGGCAGTCGTCAACGCCGGGAGAAGGTCAAGGCCGGCGATGACGCCTTTCAACTCGGCGGCTGCAGTCGCCTCGCCATTGCCGTGCCCGTTGATTTTTTCGAAAACGGGCTCGAGCAGTACGGCACAGGTCGGCAGCGAAAGCGGCAGCTTTGTCTCGAAGTAATGCAGCGAGAATGCGCCTGCTTCGTAGGCGATGGAGAACTCCCCGCGCTCGAGCACCCGCCCATACTGGTCGCCGAGGATCGGGAGCAGCACTTTGTTTTCCAGGTCGTTCTTGATCGGGTGCCAGTCGATGTCGAAATACGAGGCGAAGTGGGATGCCGGGCCGTTTTCCAGCACGTCCATCCACCAGGTGTTCACCGGGGTGGCGATGCCCATGTGGTTCGGCACAAAATCGACGATCTGCCCCATGCCGTGCCGGTGGAGTTCCTCCACGAATGCGTCGTACTCCTCGCGCGTGCCGACCTCGGGGTTCAGCGAATTGTGGTCGCAGATGTCGTAGCCATGCATGCTCCCCGGGCCTGCCGTGAAATAGGGGGAGGCATAGACATGGCTGATGCCCAGCGCGTGGAGGTACGGCACGATCGCCCGCGCCTGGGCAAAGGTGAATTCCTTGTTGAACTGCAGCCGGTAGGTGGATGTGGGGATTTGCGCGGCGGTTTTCATCATGCGGATTTCAAAACGAGCAGTTCCGGCTGTTTCAAAATCACGACCTCGCTCTCTTCGTCAAAACTCTTCTGCCCATCGCCGCCGAACCTCACCTCGTTCGTCGAGAACACAAGGGTCCAGTTTTTTCCAGTGCGAAGGGTGCAGAATTCCTCCTCGGTAAGCGAGAGATGGTGGTTGCCGGTGAAATCGGCGAGGATGAGCCAGTCGCCGCCGTCGCGATAATGCAGGGCCAGCATGCCGAGGTTTGCGACCTTCCAGTTGTCGCGCCCGCCGGGACGGAAGACGCGGTCTCCCATGCGAAGCTTCAGGCATTCGCGATAGAGCGCGAGCGTTTCCAGGTGCGAGGGCTGGTCGGGTTCCGCCCAGTCGAGTTTCGAGTTCTGAAAAGTATCCGGGCTTTGTGGGTCGGGGATGTTCTTTACATCCTTGAAGTCCTTGTACCGGGCAAATTCCTTCCGTCTCCCCTCGCTCACGGCGCGGCCAAGGTCGCCTTTGTGGTCGGTGAAATATTGAAACGGCGTGGATGCCGCCCATTCCTGGCCCATGAAGATCTGCGGCGTGTATGGCGCAAGCAGGAGCAAAGCGCTGGCTGCACGATAGGCTTCAGGAGAGGCAATATGGTTCAACCGCTTGCCGAGCGCGTGGTTGCCGGCCTGGTCGTGGTTCGTGATGCTGAAAAGGAAATGCTCCGGCGCGATCTGGTTGCTTCAGTCCCGCGCGGCTTTCCCCTGCGCTTGCTCTCCTGCCCGCGGTAGTGCCAGCCGTGGCTGAGTTCGTCGGCAAGTTCCGCGGTGCTGCCGGTGAAATCGTCCACAAACCGCAGGTCGCCGAGCGCGATCTGGATGCTGTGGCAGAAGTCATCCGCGTAAACGGCATTCATCCCGTAGCCCTTTGGCTTGCGGGTGATGAGCTGTGCGTCGTTGCGCTCATCCTCGCCGAAAACGTAACCGCCCAGCGCATGCACGGCTTCCGTGATTTCCTCGAGGATGTGCTTCGGCGAATCGTCGATGAGCGCGTGCGTCGCATCGAGCCGCAGGCCGTCGATGTGGAATTCCTGCAGCCAGTAGGTGGCATTTGAGACAAAAAATGCCCGCACCGGCCCGCTGTGCTCGCCGTCGAAATTAAATCCGTCTCCCCACGGCGTCTTGTGACTTTTGGTGAAGTAGTACGGGCTGCACGCGCCGAGGTAATTGCCATCCGGCCCGAAGTGATTGTAAACAACATCGAGCACCACCGCGACGCCGAGCGCGTGCGCCGCATCCACAAGGGCGCGCAGGTCATCGGGCTGCCCATAGCAGCGCGCCGGGGCGAAAAGAGCGACGCCGTCGTAGCCCCAGTTCCGGTCCCCGGGGAAATCGGCGACTGGCATGACCTCGATCGCATTCACACCCAGGTCGCGGATGTAAGGGAGCCGTGCGATCGCGGAGGAAAAAGTCCCCTCTCCGGTGAACGTGCCGATATGCAGCTCGTAAAGCACCAGGTCGCGGAAACGCGGGCGCTCCCACCCCTCATCCTTCCATTCATACTTGCTCGGATCGATGATCATCGATCTCCCATGCACCCCCTCCGGCTGCCACCGCGAGGCAGGATCGGGAAATGCCGCCTCTCCGCCAAACCGGTATTGATAAGTGTCACCCGCGACTCCGAACTGGTCGAAAACGGCATGATAGCCTTCCTCCTGCGGGAGGAGTTTCACAATCTTCCGGCGGCCGGTGAAGGAGTTCGTCACCTCGACTTCCACCTCGGTTTTGTCGGGAGCCCATAAACGGTAGCGCACTCCCCCTTCCACAACTTCCGCTCCTTGCGGGAGCAATTCATCAATAGTTGAAGCCTTTGATTCGTGATCCATCATTCCCAGCATCTCCAAAACGGGTTTGCCAACAGAATCGCAGGGAGACGTGCTACCGGTTGTTCCCTCTTTGGAGAGAATGACACGTTTAAGTTTTCAAGGAAAGCCATTAAATCTTTCGCGCGCCGTCCGCTCATATTTCACAAAACTAACAATTAACTTAACATTACCAATCGATTTCGCAAATATAGCTCAATGACCCATGCTATGGAAAACAGCCAGGAGCGAAGCCTCTGGAGGGAGACGCTCCATCGTGCCCCGGTCCCTTCCAAAACCTGCCTGTCGCCAAAAAACCCGGTATTTTTTCAAACAACCCCAAATCAGGCCAATTCAAGCTAAATCAAGGTAAATCAAGCTAAAATCGATATTTTAATCAAAACTCTCCAACTTCAATCCAGGTGAACCCCCCAGAGTAATTCGGGGTAATCCAAGCAAATCCAACGTAAAAAATTGCTATCAATCCAAGGAATACCGACGCAGCAGTATAAACTTTGAACTTTGAACCCGGAACTTTGAACTAAAAAACGTCAAGCCCTGTCAAGGCGCGCCAGAGTAAATCGAGGCTTTGCGAGATGAAGCCGTGGGCGGAGGCGGGCGGCTTAACTTGTTCTTCGAAACAGCGCCCCAACACAACTTTCCCCCGCAAAATGACTCTGTAAACCGATTCAGGAACAGATGAGCTATCAACCCATTGAAAATCACGGAATCATCGGCGACCTGCAAACAGCCGCCTTGGTGGGCATGGATGGGTCGATCGATTTCATGTGCTTTCCGCATTTCGATTCCCCTACGATCTTTGCCGCGCTCCTCGACGACAAAAACGGCGGACGTTTCCAGATCAGCCCGATCTTTGAAAAACCCAATCGTAAACAGCTTTACCTGCCCGATTCGTGCATTTTGCTGACCCGTTTCCTGCACGTGGAGGGAATGGCCGAGGTGTCCGATTTCATGCCGATCAAGCGCGAGGGGACGCTGCAACAGGTGGTCCGCCGCGCCAAGACAGTGCGCGGGAATGTGCACTACAAGATGATCTGCCAGCCGGAATTTGACTACGCCCGGGCGAAGCATCGCGTGGAGAAAAAAAGCAGCAAGGAAGTTGTCTTCACCTCGCTGGGGAAGGACAAAACCTCGCTGCGGCTGGTGAGCGAGGTGCCGCTGAAAATCGGGAACGGCGCGGCGGTCGCGGAGTTTGCATTGCGGGCGGACGAGACGGCCTCATTTGTCCTCGAGGAGGACGGCCCCGGCTGTGAATCGCAATGCAAGTCGCCCGCATTCGTCCCCGAGGCATTCAAGGAGACGCTGAATTTCTGGCGCGAATGGATGAGCCGGTGCACCTATCGCGGCCGGTGGCGGGAGATCGTGAACCGCTCGGCCCTCACCCTGAAATTGCTGACCTCGCAGCCCAACGGCTCCATGGTTGCGGCCGCGACATTCGGCCTTCCGGAAAAACCCGGCGGCGCGGCGAACTGGGATTACCGCTACACGTGGATTCGCGATGCCTGCTTCTCGATCAATTCCCTGATGATGCTTGGCTACACGGAGGAGGCGACGGCGTTCATGAGCTGGATCGCCGCACGCTGCGGCGAGATCACGAAGTCAGTCCGCTTGCAGGTGCTGTACGGGATTGACGGCCGGCATAAACTCGAAGAGACGGAGCTGACGCATCTGGAAGGCTACCAAAAAGCCTCGCCTGTGCGCATCGGCAACGCCGCATACAGGCAATCGCAGATCGATATTTGCGGGGAGTTGCTCAATTGCGCCTATGTTTACGATACCTCAGCGGAACCGATCTCCAACGAGATGTGGAAACAACTGGAGCGCATGACCGACTGGGTGTGCGGGAACTGGCGCGAGAAGGGGGCGGGCATCTGGGAATCGCGCACGCTCAACGAACTTTTCCTCTTTTCCGAGTTGATGTGCTGGCTCGCAATTGACCGGGCGATCCGCCTCGCCCGGCGGCGTTCCTTCCCGGGGCCGCTGGCGAAGTGGCTGAAGACGCGGGACATCATCTACAGGCACATCTTCAAGGATTTCTGGGATCCGAAGCTGAAGTCTTTTGTCCAGTACAAGGGCGCCAGGTTTCTGGATGCCGCGAATCTGCAGATGCTGCTCACCGGCTTTATCGGCCCTACCGATCCGCACTGGATCTCCACCCTGGAAATGACAAAAAAACACCTGATCAACGACACACTGGTGAACCGCTACGAGCGGGGAAAACGGAAGGACGTCGCGGCGGGCGAAGGCACCTTCTGCATCTGCTCCTTCTGGTACATCGAGTGCCTGGCAAAATCGGGGGACGTGGAGCAGGCACGCCTGCTTTTTGAAAAGATGATGGGCTACGCGAACCACCTCGGCCTCTACGCGGAGGAACTGGGGCCGCGCGGCGAACACCTCGGAAATTTCCCGCAGGCTTACACGCACCTGGGCTTGATCAGTTGCGCCTACGAACTCGATGCCCGTCTCACGGAACTGGATCACAAGTAGATGAGCGTATTTAACATTATACAGCCGCCTGTCAAACCAGACACGAACCAGAAATGAACGCCACGGCGTAAGGAGAAAAAACATGAAAAAATTCATACTGACTTCAAGCAGCGCAGCCATCCTGGGATTCATGACACTGGTCCCGGTGCATTCAATTTTTGCCCAGACCGCCGTGGTGCAAAGCACCCCGGAATCGGTATCCGTCTCGACCACTGCCACCGGGACAATCACCCAGATCAACGGCGGAATGATTTACATCAAGACCGATGGCACCAGGGATCCGATCGGGTTCTCGCTCACCGGCACGACCTCGTTTGTGGATGACCAGGATGCCCCGGTGCAACCTGCGACGTTAAAAAACGGGCGGGCGGTGGTGGTGTACTATGTGATGGATGCGGGGAACAAGGTCGCGACCAAGGTGCTGGTCAGAAACGCCCCCTGAGCGGAATGGCTGACGGTTGGTAAGGGTTGGCAAGGGTTGATAATCGAGGCTTTGCGAGATACTCGAGCTTTAGAGTGGCAGAGGGGCACAGGGCTGCAATCCGTGGGCGGAGGTGGGCTGCATAACTCGTTCCCCGAGCCCTGCCAGGAGGGGCGGATTGAACTCACGGTATCGTGTGGCTTTCCTCCGCGTGCTTGACAAATTGGGACGGATATATATTCAATGTCTGCACGGTGTTTTTATCTTAAACACCCCAACCTCAAAGGAACCAAAATCATGAAAATGAGCCATGTCCGTGGGGCTATCGCCCTCTCAGCAGTAATTTTAGCGGTTAATGCATACGCCGGAGACGAGGATTCAAAAAAGGCGGTCGTGCCTATGGAGCAACCCGCCCCTTCGCGCTGGTCGCTCTCGATCGGGGCAGCCGTGAGCTCGATCAAAACAACGTTCAACGCCGATCCCGTTCTGATAGACCCTGCGGATCCTGCCGTGGGCGGTGGTGTCTATAGTGGCGGGCCCAACCCCACGCTCTACAGGCTGGGCGGATCCGTGGGCGCAGGCGGCCCCAATGCGGACGCCATCAACGGCGTCAACGGCAGCACCACGTTTGCAAACCCGGTGGCGCAAGTGCTTCCCGTCGCCACGACCTCTCCTATTGGCATATTACCCGGCGTCGCTGGCAGCGCCACCTACCTTGGGCGCACTTACACTCCGCTCGGTGGTTCCGATAACACGGAACCGTCCGTCGGGCCTTACATCAAGCTGGCATACGATTTGTGGGACAACAGGGACAAGACCATACACCTGAGCCCGTTTTTCCAATACACCTTCACCACGGCATTCACGTCGGGGCCGAGTTATGTGGGCGTGAACGATGTGACCACCACCTACGCCACTTACGCGGACGGACCTTCGGCAGTCCATCCCGGCGCAGTCTTTGCCGTCTATAACGCGGCGGCTGCAGCGCCCGGGTTGAGCGGCAATTTCATCGACACCCCGGGCGCCGACGTGAACCCCACCCAGGTGATCGCCACGCAGGTTGCCGTCGTGGGCAACGGGTTGAATATTTACATGCACACCTTCACCCTCGGCTTCGATCTCACCAAGGATCTGTGCGACCGGGTGCATCTCGTGCTTTCCACCGGCCCGACACTGAACCTGTTTGACACTGATCTCTCGTCCTCGGCCGGCGGATTGGCGGTTGCCAGCAATTCGAAACAGACCATCCGCTTCGGCTGGATCGGCCAGTTGGGTCTGGTGATCGATCTCGACTCGAGAAAGCGGTGGTTCGTGGAGACTTCGGGGAACTATCACTATGTGGATCCCTTCACGGTATCGGATGGCCTCTCAACCGCCCGCGTCCAGGCGAGTTCCTGGGGCGCCGAATTGGGTTTGGGACTCCACTTCTAACCGCGACTTCAACATTGTTTAACAGAAACGGGAGACCATGGCGGTCTCCCGTTTTTGCTTTCAGGGGGCCTGCCGGAATGGGGATCCCGCCTCATAGAGCGTGAGCTCCCTGCGCAACGCGCCGGCCAGCGCCCCGTCGGGATCGGAGCCGGCAACATCGAGGGCCAGCCGGGCGGTCGCCACCGCGTCCGGAAAGCGTCCCGCGGCGGCATAAGCCGCCGCAAGCGTGTGCAGGATGCCGGGATTGGCGCCGCCCGTGGACTGGTTTGCCCGCAGCGCCAGCTCGATGGCCCGCGCGCCGTCGCGCAGCGACTGGTCGGAAGAGGTTGCAAGCATCCACGCCAGGTTGTTTTGAAAATTGATACTGGCCGGCTCGAGCCGGAGCGCGGTTTCCGCATGCCTGATCGCTTCTCCGTCGTGACCCTGCCGGAGCAAAGCGTTGCCGAGATTGCACTGCGCGTTTGCGTAACCGGGCTTCAACCGCACCGCCTCGTTATAGTGCGAAATGGCCTCATCGATGCTTCCCTCCTGCAGCAAAGCCATGCCGAGATTGCAATGGGCGTCGGCATAGTCCGGCTTCAACTGAAGCGCGGCCCGGTAATGGGATATCGCCTCCACCACGCGTCCTTTTTGATAGAGGGCGTTGCCGAGACCATTGTGCGCCTCCGCGTTGCCGGACTCCAGTTGGATCGCTTTCTGGAAGCCGGCGATGGCGTCGCTGGCGCGTCCATGCGTCACCAAAGTATTGGCGAGATTCACGAGTGCTTCCACATAGGAAGGATTGATCGACAGGGCCTCCTTGTAATGGGCGATGGCTTCATCGTCACGCCCCTTCCGGATCAGTTCATTGGCAAGGTGATCGTGCGCCACGTAGTTGCCCGAGGTGCATTCCAGCGCGTGCGTCCAGAGCGATTCGCTGTTGTACCAAGCGCCGGCCTGCCGGCATGCAACGATCATCAACGCCGAAAGGATGAGCGCCATCAACCCGCCCAGAATTTCGCGGCGACGCCGCCAGCCTTTTGAGAAATCCGCCACCGCCCATGTCACGCCGAGGTAAAGTCCGATCTGCGGAAGATAGGTGTAGCGATCCGCATGCGACATCTCGCCCGACTGGATCACCCCGCTCACCGGCACCAGCATCCCCGCATACCACAACCAGCCCACGAGCAGTCCAGGGTATTTCTTTCTGACTGCAAACACGCCGGCCGAGACAAGCGCCAGAGCCAGGAGTGAAAGCACCACCTGCCATGACCAGAATCCCGCAAGGAACCAGGGATAAAATATCGCCAGGTTCGCCGGCCAGAGCATTTGCCCGGCATAGATCACGTACGAAACCGCGGCATTCCCCACACGCGGCCAAAGAGGCAGCAGATCGACGGATACAACATTCGTCCTGTCTGCAAGCCATTGCGCCACGCACATCGCTGCCGAGAGCGCGAAGAGCGGCACCTTTTCCAGCACGAGCCGCGCGGGAGGAACGTTTCCCCATCGCGCCAGCGGCCAGTAATCGAGCAGCAACAGCACGAAAGGCAGCGTCACCAGGATCGACTTGCACATGAGTCCCAGCGCGAACAACAGCAACATGACGACATAGCGCCGGTAATCTGGCTTCCCCCTCACCCAGCGGACGTACGCCCAAAGCGTGAGCATGAAAAACACCCCGCTCAACACATCCTTGCGTTCGGTCACCCACGCCACCGATTCCACCCGCAGCGGATGCACCGCAAACACCGCCGCCACAAATGCGCTGCGCCACGCAAACCCGGTCATGCTGCGCAACAAAAGGAACAGCAGCACCGCCGTGGCCGCGTGCAGCAGCAAGTTGCCGAAATGATGCCCGCCCGCGCTCAACCCGTACAGACGGCAGTCGAGCATGTGCGAAATTGTCGTGAGCGGATCCCAGTGGCCGACCTGCGTGTGGGTGAACGCCCATCCGATACCGTGAAGTGTCAACCCCTGTGAAACGACCGGGTTGTCGTACACGCTCAGGTTGTCATCGTAATTCACAAACCCGAACCGCATCGTCTGGCCAAAGACGATGAACACCGCCAGCGCCAGGAAAACGCAGATGCAAACGGCCTGCCAGCGTTGGAAATGCGAAGGGGATTCCGTTGTCACGAAGCCGGAGCCATTTCGTGGTTCCCCGGATTGTTTTCCGCCCCGCCTGCGTTCTTTAGATTTCCGGCTCATCTCCTCAACACGAGTTCGCTTCGCCGTTTTATCACTCCGAGGATCGCATCAAAAACGGGGGAAGTGACGCCCGCTTTTTCAAGGTCGATTTTGAGTTGCGCCGCTTGGTCCATTGTACGCCGCGCCATTTCCACCAGGGTCTTTACCATCGAGTTTCTGGCGGTGGCGGAGTCAGGCACGAGGCGAAGCCAATGGCGCAAACACACTTCCTCCGGCTCGTATTTGCTGTCGATCTTCATGGCCATTTTAGGCGATAACGAGTCATAAACCGTCGTGCTCAATAAATCGTACGCCGGAGCCAGACGCGGCTTTCCATTTTCATGCAACAGCGAAAAATTCTTACCGTGGGCGTCGGCATTGCCGATCAAGAAATTGAAAATCACAGTATTGAGAAAAGCGATACGATCCGGAACCGGCTGGACGCTGTATTTTTGAATTGCGTCCAGGCAGTCCGAAATTCCCGGACCTCCTTCACGCTGGTATTTTGTTTCCGGCGGTACGGAAAGCGCCTGGCAAAAATCTTCCTGATGCAGTCGGACGATGTTTTCGCCCTTCCGCTTCCTGTCGTATCGCTCCACCAGCAAAAACGGCTGTCTCGCCGTATGCCTGATCTGGGCATGCGCGGTAATAATGCCGCATCGTCCGGCAAGCGTCATACAGAACAGCTCGTTGTGAACACTGTCCCTTACGTCCTCCAGGTCCACAATCAGCGTCTTCAGAATATGCGTCGTCGGCGCCCCTCCGCGCATCAGCGCGATTTGATCCCCTATCATGCGCACGGCCAGCTTGTCCTGTGCTCCCGCCAGGGAAAGGCGAACGTCTTTTTCACCCGCAAAGAGGGGGCGGCGTTTAAGCTCCTCGAAGATTTCATCCAACTGATTTTCCTCGAGAATCCGGATGTAGTCGTGATTTTCCCGGTGCGGCGGTGTTCCTTCCGGATAAAACGCAATTGCGCCTGCGCATTCGCCGCCGACAATTTCCAGCAACGCGAACGGATTTTTTTCGGATACCCCAAAAATCCTGGCAATTTTCAAGCGCGCCAACTGATCCGGCAGCAAGCCGGAAAAAAAGGGCCGTGTATCGCGCTCGCTGAGCTCCTTTTCCTGTAAAGGAAGCGAAACAGACAATGGCAAAGGTTGCCCCGAATTCAGATAGTCACAATCGTAGGTAAACACCAGCCGCCCGCTGTCGTCCTGGACCAGACGGCCCGCTTTATGGGTGTTGAACCAGACATCCAATACACGTGACATTACAGGTCGCCTTTCCGATCCACCGCATTGAGGCTTATGCCGAGCGCGGACAATACTTGCAGGGCCTTCCCGAAGTGAGTGGTGGCCTTACCGCTTTCGAGTTCCACAATAAAGCGCCGGCCCAGCCCGCAAGCCGCCGCCAATTGCTCTTGCGTCAAATTCTGGGATTTTCGCACCTTTTTGACGATTTCCCCGAGTGACCTGATGTCTGAGATCTGCTGCATGAATGTTCCCGCTCGGTATCATTGTATCTATAAATAGTGGAAAATCAACAAAAAGTTCCCGTTCGGTATCTTTTATGGGGTTTGTGACATTTCAAGGCGTGAATGTTCCCGAACGGTAACATTCAAGTTGATTTGATTTCCGGCTCATTTCCTCAACACGCGCGGAGTTTAACAACGTGCCGATTGAGGGTCAAGCGACGGGGAGGATCAGCAGTGCCCTATTTTGAATCCGGTTTCTCGTCAGCCGGGGTTTTTCGGGTACTGCCGGCTGATGCGTCAGCTTCCGCTTTCCATTGGTTTAGTATGGCGTCACGTTCTTCCGGCGGCAAATGATGAATTTCGTTGAGTTTTGCCATCGCGGCAATCTCCTCCTGGAGCATTTTTCCTCTCTCGTCCGGTTCAGTATTCGCATACCACCAGTCCTTATCCGATTGCGGTTTTGATTCCCAATAGGTGCGCTCAACGATTGTAATGTGATCCAGCCACTCCCGGGATGTGTCGGGTGCAGGAATTTCAAAGGACCGCGAACAGGTCGGACAGTCCATATGAGCACCCTTTATAGTGTCATATTCCCCTACATGCAGCTCGATATGCTGCGCGCAATGAGGGCATTCAAATTTCATAGAAATTAACCATCAACCATATTTTTGCCCCGGCTAAAATTGCAATTTTGACAGCCGTTTCCGCGGAATCGACAGACGGGGAATATCGGCGTCGCTCTTCTATTGCTGCCGCGGGACTTCTTTATTACAAAACCCACCGTACCACACCCCAAATTTCCCCGCAATTCAAATCAGGACGCTGCCGGAGAAGCGGGATTGCCTATGAAGGGATTTCAGGCACCCCACCCGATGCCGACTTTTCACTATGCCGCATGTTTTGTTTCTGGAATAATCGGGCATGACGACTTGGAAGGTGGCCGGCCTTGCCGCAATGCTTTTGACATTGCTCTGGCTGCTTTCTCCGGAACGCGCCCGCCGAAGGCTTGAGCCGGGCACGGTCGAGATCACTTACATGGGGCCGGGCGGGCCGACTGCGGATGCGACGGACGACGCGCTACGCGCATTCGAGGAGGAGAGCCGGGCGGCGCATGCGAAGGACCCGACGAAGCCGGTTTACCATGTGATCAGAGGGCAGAATGCGTCGCGCAACCAGACGGAGGATCCGACGCGGTTCCTCGTGAGCGTGGCGGGCGGGGTGCCGCCGGATGTGATCCGCTTCGACCGGTTCGCGGTGACGGAATGGGCGGGCAGGAATGCCTTCGAACCGCTGGACAAATACCTGGCGGCCGACCTTGCGCAAAACCGCCCGGATGCGATCCATGCCGCGGATTTTTACCCGTCGTGCTGGGACGAGGTGACCTATCACGACCCGGTGAACGGCAGGGCGGGTGTTTACGGCATCCCGGAATCGCTCGACAGCCGGGCATTGCTTTACAACAAGGACCTGATGAAGCGGGCGGGATTCGTGGATGCCCACGGCGAGGCGGCGCCGCCCCGGACCTGGGAGGAACTGGAGACGATGGCGGTGAAGCTCACCGAGCGCGATGAGGACGGGCGGATCACGCGGCTCGGCTTTGCGCCGAACGTGGGCAACGCCTTCCTTTATATCTACGGCTGGATGAACGGCGGGGAGTTCATGAGCGCCGACCGGAGGAAATGCACGCTCAACGATCCCCGCATTGTAAGCGCGCTGGAATGGATGACGCGCATGTATGACAAGGTAGGCGGCGCGGAAAACGTGGCTGCTTTTGAAAAATCCCTCCAGGCGGGAGGCGACCTCGATCCGTTTTTGCTGGGCCAGGTGGTGATGAAGATCGACGGATTCTGGCAGGTCTCCTCGCTGCTTGCGCAGTACGGGCAGGACCTGAACTACGGCGTCGCCCCGCCGCCGATGCCTGCCGCGGAACTTGCGAAGGGGCGCAAGCCCTTGAGCTGGATCGGCGGGTGGTGCCTGTCGATCCCCTCCACGTCGAAGCACAAGGAGGCGGCGTGGGAATTGATCCGGTTTCTCTCCAGCCGGAAGGCGGCGGAAATCATCGCCGAAAGCCAGCGGTTCACCACGGAAAGCCAGGGGCGCACGTACGTGCCACCGCAGACGAGCAATCGCGGGATCAACGACTGGCTGTTCCAGAAATACGTGTATGAAAATCCGCGCATCGCCCCGAAGCTCGCCGACGCGTGCCGCACTTACAATGCGCTGATTGACGGCGCCCGCTTCCGCCCGATCACCCCGGTGGGCCAATTCCTGTGGAACGAGCATCGCACGGCGACGGACAATGCCATTTTCAAAAAGCTCACGCCGCAGCAGGCGCTGGACCGGGCCACGGTGAATGTCCAGCGCGAGCTGGACCGCGTGCTTGCGCCGCCGAGGGGCATACGCTTGAGCTGGACGTGGTTCCTCGCGGTTTATCTCGCGATCCTGGCCGGCACCGCCGTAATAGTGTACCGGTGGGACACCAATGACCGCTTCCGCAAGGGGGTGCTGGCGCTGCTGGCGAGGACGGGGCTGCGCGACATAAAAACCGGGGAGCTTCCCCAAGGCGTGCACAGCGGTTACTTCCGCTCGCAATGGACGGGCGGCCTCGTATGCGCGGCGCCGTGGATCATCGGGTTTATCGTGTTCACGGGCGGCCCGTTGTTTTTTTCCATCGTGATGAGCTTTTGCGAATACGACATCCTCAACCCGCCGCGCATGACCGGGCTGGACAACTACCGGTGGATGCTCACGAAGGACGCGCTGTTCTGGAAGTCGATATGGAACACGCTCTACATGCTCATCGGCATCCCCCTCGGCATGGGGCTGAGCCTGGGGATGGCGTTGCTTTTGAATTTGAAGATCCGCGGCATCGCGGTGTGGCGCACGTTTTTTTACCTGCCTTCGATCATGCCCGCGGTCGCATCCAGCATCCTGTGGATCTGGATTTTCAACCCGAATGCGGGCCTGCTCAATTCCGTGCTCGCCTCGTTTGGAATCCAAGGGCCGAACTGGCTGCAGGACGAGCACACGAGCAAGATATCGCTCATCATCATGGGGCTGTGGGGCGCGGGCGGCGGCATGATCCTCTGGCTGGCCGGGCTCAAGGGGATCAGCGAAAGTTATTACGAGGCGGCGGAACTGGACGGCGCGGGCATCGTGCAGAAGTTCATCCACGTCACGCTGCCGATGCTATCCCCTTACATTTATTTCAACCTCATCATGGGACTCATCGGGACGTTCCAGATTTTCACGCAGGCATTCATCATGACAGAGGGAGGGCCGGTGAACTCCACGCTGTTTTACGCATATCATTTGTTTAACAACGCGTTCCGCTATCTCCACATGGGGTATGCGTGCGCGATGGGCTGGGTGCTGTTCGTCATCGTGTTCGCGCTGACGATCGTGCAGACACGACTGTCGAAACGCTGGGTGCATTATGAAGGGGATTAGAATGCATTTAATAAACACGTGCGCGCAACGCGTCATCCCGAACGCAGTGAGGGATCTCTCAAGCGACGACGTGGGCAATCCAGAGAGATTCCTCGCTGCGCTCGGAATGACGCGCGCTGTTTGTATCTGAAATCACAATGAAGTCCCTCCGCACGCTCCTGATCTATTTCCTGCTGATCGCCGGCTCGCTGGTTTTCGTCTGGCCGTTCCTATGGATGGCGGGCACTTCCATGAAGATCGACCGCGAGATGTTCTCGACGCAGATGAAGCTCCTGCCGGACCGGCCGATCCCCGCCGTGCATGCGCCCTACATCGATACGCGCTATTTTCCAGGGCCCTCCGGCGCCGGGCAGAAGCAACTGGTCGCTGCGATGGAGACTCATTTGTCGCGGATGGATTATCCCTGGCCGGCGAATGTGGACCGCGAAGCCGCGATCAAGCAGACGGCACGCGGGCTGTTTAAAAAACTGGTGAATACCGCCCCGGATGAATTCTGGAGGGAGACGGAGCATGCGATGCAGGCGGACGCATGGAAGAGGCTCGACAGCCAGAGCATCGACGAAGTGGTCCGCCAGATCTACCGGTCGTTTGCGATAGGCCAGCTCCGCGCGCGCTCCTATGACTTGCAGGATGACGAGCTTGTCGCGGCTGAACAGGCCGCCACGAAGTGGAACCTTGGCGGGGACGCCGGCGCGAATCTCACGGCCAATGCCGACGAAAAAGATCCCTACGCGGAACTGCACTACGATTTTTCCAAGGGCGGCACGGTGACGCTGAGCCAGACATTCACGACCACATTCCCCATCGCGCGCCTTCATCAACTGCAACTCTACTACCGGAGCGACGACTCGTGGCACCCGGTCACCGCCTTCGTGGAAAAACTGGGCGTGCGCTATGAAGCCGCGCGGACGGTCGATCTCGGCGACATCCGCTGGGGCATCGCGATCTGGCAGGAGCCGGGGCCGGACGATCTTTCCAACAAAGTGCGCAACTGGATACTGCTCAAGGAAATTGGTCGCGGCCCGCAATACGAAAGCGACCCGCACAAAATCAAGGTCACCATCGAGATCCGGAAAATCGGGCAGGCCGGCGCATGGCTGGCGAAGATCCGCCGCAGCTACCGCAAGACCCTGGATTACATCCCGTTCTGGCGGTATGTGGCGACCAGCCTGTTCCTCGTGACTCTCACGATCACGGGCACCATGTTCAGTTGCTCCCTCGTGGCGTACAGTTTCGCGCGGTTGCAATGGCCGGGCCGGAGCTTTTGTTTCCTGCTGATGCTTGCCACGATGATGATCCCGGGGCAGGTCACGATGATCCCCTATTTCGCGATCATCCGCACGCTCGGCTGGTACAACACGCTCCTGCCACTGTGGGTGCCCCATTTCTTTGCCAGCGCCTTCAATGTGTTCCTCATCCGGCAATTCATGAAAGGCATCCCGCGCGACCTGGAGGATGCGGCAAAGATCGATGGCTGCGGCTTTTTGCGGATCTACTGGAGCATCATGCTGCCGCTGATCCGGCCCGCGCTCGCCACGATCGCGATCCTCACCTTCATGTCCACATGGAATGATTTCATGGGGCCGCTCATTTACTTGAGCGACCAGAGGCTGTATCCCCTCTCCTTCGGCCTCTACGCGCTCAACGTCGATGCAGGCGGCGACTTCGGGATGATGATGGCGGGGTCGCTGCTGATGACGCTGCCGGTGATCGCGACGTTTTTCTTCGCGCAGAAATACTTTTTGCAGGGGATGACGCTTACGGGGATGAAGGGATAGGATAATGACGAAGTCCGAATGACCAATGACGAAAGAATGACGAAGCCTTAAGCCCGAAATTATGCGGCGAAGCGGCTTCTTTTTGTCGGGGGCTCGGTGGCGCCGTCGGGGGGGAGGAGGTCGCCGGGCGGGATCTGCACTCGGATGTCGCTGAAGGTGGGGCGCTCCGGCAGGACGGGGATTTTGTCCTCGAATTTTTCCAGGGGCTCGAAGGCGAATACGCGGGCGGTCTCGTCGCCCCATGTCTCCTCGGTGACGAGCCGCAGGGCGCGGGCCTCGACTGAATGGGGCACCTCCACGAGGCGCTGGTAGTTGTTTGTTTCGCGGAAAACGGTGCGCCATGCGCCATCTGTACCGCGAGCCTCGATGCGGAATGCCTTTACGAGCGACCTGGGCACCGCGCATTTGCCCGCCTCGCGGTGGGGGTAGGTGCAGGGCATGCGCTTGTGGAGTTGCAGGTTGCTGTCGAAGATGATGCGCGACCCGGCGATCTGCACGGGTTTATCCCAATGATATCCGATGCTGCCGCCGAGGGGCCCCTCCCATGCGTGCCGCTCGCCCTTGCGGTCGCGTTCGTGACCATCGGCCAGCAACGGCACATTCTCGCCCTCGCCGGAAAGATTGGCAGTTTGCGTCAGCCCGGAAACCATGCGCTTCAAGCCGGGCAGCCAGCAGTCGTCGTCCATCAATACCGCCTGCAATTCCTTCAACCGGTCGCCGCTGCTGAGGCTGCGCGGATCGCAACCATGCCGCGTGCAGAGCGCCGCGGCCGTGCCTGCGGCCTGCCCGAGCAGCGCGCACGTGGCCATGACGCGCGTGGAGGAGAGCGCCGCGTGCGTGACGGAAATATTGCGCCCCGCGAAGAGCAGATTCGCGATGTTGCGCGAGTAGAGCGAGCGGTATGGGATGCCGTACGGCGACGGTGCGGGATGAAAAATCGTCGGCTCGCCGGGATAGAAAATCCCCGCAGGATGGTGGTCATCCATGGACCAGCCGCCATACGCAATGACGTCTTGAAAATTGCCGCCATCACGCACCTCGTTCTGCGTGAGGACATGGTCGCCGATGTAGCGGCGGTTCTCCCGCTTGCCGGGCAGCGAACCGATCCATTCCAACGCCCAGTTCTCCGCCTTGGCCTTTTCCGGCGAGTGGTTCTTGATGTAATCCCACACGCCGTAGCCGAGCTTCATCAAATCACCGCGGATGCCCTCCGCATCGCGGATCGTGTCGCGCAGGCCGCCGATTTCCATCCACCAGAAATTGTGACAATCCACGCCACGGACGCGATGGGGCAGATCGGCGGGTGACTCAATTTTCCACGCCCAATCCGGCGCTATGAATTCCTGCGATTCCTCAGTCCGCCGGAGCTGGATGAGCAGCGTGTTCCCCATCGTTTTTTCGTCCGCCTCCTGCGGCTCGATGTCCTCGTCGAACTCCGCGCGGGCCTCCCTGCCGGAGCGGAATTCCGCGCCGGTGACCGCCACGAGTATGCTGTCGCCCGAGCAGTCGATGAAAGTCTTCGCGCGGATGGTGTGCCACGTCTGCGTGGTGAGCTGCCATGCCTTGATCGCGACGATGCGGTCGCCATCCATCTCCGCATCGGTGCAGGAGCAGTTCAAGAATGTTTCCAGTCGCGGCTGGACAAGCACTTTTCCGTACAGCACGCTGTCCCAGAGCGAATAATTTCCCGTGGGATTGCGGTACTGGTTTTCGAGCTGGATCTCCTCGAGCAGGCCGGTCTCCTTGTTGTGGTCGCCGTGCGCGCCGCAAATCCACATGCGCACTTCCGAGGAGGCATTGCCGCCGAAGACCGGGCGGTCCTGCACGATCGCCGTGCGCGCGCCGTTGCGGGCCGCGGCGATGGCCGCGCACATGCCCGCCATGCCGCCGCCGATGACGCATACGTCAAATTCATGGTCGGCGTGATGAAGGCGGGAGGAGTTGGGCGAGGCGGATTTCATGCAAAACGATTTCATATGCGGTTTGCGGAAATTATTCAAACTCCGTTCCGCCATCATTATCATTGATAATGAAAGGCCGCATTTTTAGAGTCCGGCGCGATGGATTCTTCCAATGACCACGCCGCGAGACGGCAACGAGGCCTCTCCCTGAAAAACCAGGGGGATGAACTCACGCGGCTGGGCGGCGCGGAAAACCTGGCAGAGGCGGTGCGTCTCTGCGACGAGGCGATCGTGTTGCTCAACGACCAGCCGGCGGCGGCAGATGGAAGCGACCGCGACGAACTGGCGGGCGCGTGGATGAAACGCGGCATCGCGCATCTCCACATGGGTGCGCCCGACACGCTCGCCGAGGCGGTGCGCTGCTTTGACCGGGCGATCGCATTGCGTAAGAGCCTTCCGCTCGCGGAGAATCCCGCGTTTCGCTACGGGCTCGCGGCCGGGTGGCTCAATCGCGGCGACGCCCTGGCCCGGCTCGGCGGCGCGGAGAATATCGACGCCGCGCTCGCCTCCCACGCGGAAGCCATTGCGTTGCTGGAAACGCTCCCGCTGGACGCGGACCCGCTTTACGTGAAGCGCCTCGCCATTGCGTGCCTGAACCGGGGCATCGCGCTGGAGTCCAAAAAAAGCGCGCCGGCCCTTGCGGAGGCGGTGCAATCCTACCAAAAAACCATCGGCCTGCTAAGCGACCCGAAACACGCAGGGGACGGCAGCCTGGACTTCATCCTCGCGGGCGCGTGGCTGAATTTCGGCAACGCATCGCTGCATGCCTCGGGCGACGCGGCAGCGCGGGAGACATGCGCAGCCGCGGAGAAAGCGCTCGCACTCATCGCGAAAACGGAATCGGGGGAACCCGAGCCCGCCGAGATCGGGTTCAAGGCGAGGCATCTCCTGTGCCGGGCCACGCTCGCCAAATTGATCGCGACTGAAGCCGGCGAAGTGATCGCGACCGAGGCCGGCGGGACGCAGATGGATTTCATCAGCACGATCACCGATACGGTGGAGGACGGCCTGCGGCTCGCGCGGGACTGGGAGAAGGCCGGCATCACGCGTTTCCGCCCGATGGCCACGCAGCTTTTCCATGTGGGCGCGTTGATCTACGAAAAAAATCAGCCGCAGTTCCTGCCGGAATTTGTGATGGACCACCTCGACCCCGACCGGCCAACGTGCGTGATGCCGGCAGTGGATAACACATGGCACGCCATCGCCGTGGAATCGCTCGCGCGCGTGCGCCAGCGCATCCACAGTCTGGATTTCGGAATGCTCGCCACGCCGCAGGGACAGCAATGGATAGACCTCCTGAACGAGGTCAAGGCCGCGGAATCCCGCCTCCGGGATTTGCGTGAAAGTGTCGCCACCGTTTAATGCCAAACCTCCCCGGCAAGGATAGTATCCATCCTCAACCCGGCGCGACCAGGGATAGAATATATCCCCTTCCCTGAGACAGCCGTCAGGTCTGATCCAAATGAGAAAAAAAATTCCTGAGTGAAATGCCGTTTATACGAAAAACACGACCCGCTGGCATTCACGCTGCTATTGCCCGCGCACGAAGAGTTCACCAATTAAAATAGCACTCACTCTCCAAAATAAATGTCATCCACCCCGGAAACTCCGAAACCCACCTCTTCGTCCAACCGCCCCTGCGCACTGCGCCCCGGGCCCGGCACCTTGAGCAAAGGTGCGATCGCAGCCGTCATCGCAGTCGTCAACACCATGGGGCATGGCGGAGGCACGGCGCGGGCGGATGACCAGCCGGCCGCGAAGCCGAATGACTCCAGTGCGCAACCCTCCACCACCCTGCCCGAGGTGGAGGTGAATGGCGAATCGGGATACGACGCCGATTCCCTTTCGTTGCAGAAATTCGGCAACTCGCTGCTGACGACTCCCCGCAGCGCCTCGGTGATCACGCCGCAGTTGATGCAGGACCAGGGCGTGACAAGCATGCTCGACGCCCTGCGCAATGTCTCCGGCGTAAGCATCGGCGCGGGCGAGGGAAGCTACCAGGGCGACAATCTTTCCATCCGCGGCTTCGCGGCGCGGTCCGACATTTTCCTGGATGGCATGACCGATTTCGGGAATTACGACCGCGACCCGTTCAACACACAGCAGATCGAAGTGATCAAGGGGCCTTCCTCGGTGGAGTTCGGCCGCGGATCCGCAGGCGGCGCGGTGAACCTGGAATCCAAGACCGCGCAGTTGAACGAATTCACCGCGGGATCGGTGGAGGCGGGAAGCGACAACACCAGGCGCGCCACGCTGGACTTTAACGAGCCGATCTCCGGGCTGGAGAACTCGGCGTTCCGCATCAACATGATGGGCGACGGCTCGCAGGTCACGGACCGCGACGACGCAAGCTTTGCGCGCTGGGGCATCGCGCCCACCATCTCATTCGGCATCAACACGCCTACCCGGCTGACGCTGAGTTATTTTCACCAATCCGAAGACAACACGCCGGACTACGGCATCCCCTGGCTCTTCGACCGCCCCGCCGCAGTCCCGCGCAATACCTACTACGGTTTCGCGGGCGATTACCTCAAGACCGATGTCGATATCGCCACGGTGAAATTTGAACACGATTTCAACGACAACCTCACCCTGCACGAGCAATTCCGTTTTGGAAATTACCATCGCAATTTCCGTATCTCCCAGGCCGACACGGGCGCCATCGCCCCCGGCACGCCATTTGACCAGATGCAGGTCGGCCGCGACATCATCGATGGCGACAGCACCGACAAGCTGTTCGATGAGGATATCAACCTCACTTCCAAATTCAATACAGGCCCCGTCCAGCACACGCTGGTGACCGGCGTCGAATATGTGCGCCAGAGCGTGGACCCCACCCGCATCGAGCCGACCTGGGCAAATGTGCCGGCCACCAGCCTCTTCTTCCCGGATGACCAGGGGCCATTCCCCGGCACCGGGTCGATTGGCACATCGGTCACCGCCTATGTGCAGACGATCTCGGCCTACGTGATCGACACGTTGAAACTCGGCAGGCAATGGACCTTGCTCCTGGGGGGACGCTGCGATCACGTGAGTTCCGACTACAACGAGGCCGTCACAGCCACCCATTTCGATGTGACGAACGATCTCGGGAGCTGGCGCTCCGCATTGGTTTACCAGCCGGCAAAAAATGGCAGCATCTATGTCTCCGGCGGCACTTCCGTCCACCCGAATATCGCGCAGCTATCCATCTCCTCGGAGCCCGCGCTTCCTCCTTCCACGGCATCGGTCGCCGTCGGCAGGGATCTCGAGGTGGAAATCGGCACGAAGTGGAGCCTTTTTGACAACAGGCTCTCGATCAATAGCGCCCTGTTCTGGGACCAGCTTAAAAATCCGGCTCCCGTGGACCTCGACGATCCATTGATCGATACCTTCGGCGGCAGGGAACTCATCATGGGCTTCGAGTTCGGAATGATCGGCCGCCTCACCGACCAGTGGCAGGTGCTCGCCAACTACACCGCGCTGGACAGTAAGGTTACCTCGTCCAGCGATCCGACATTCAATGGCAACCCCGCTCTCAACGCGCCGAAAAACACCTTCTCCCTCTGGACGACGTATGATCTGCCCTGGAAACTCCAGGTGGGATTCGGCTCCAATGCCGTCTCCAGCCGCAACGCCTCGGAGCAACCCGACCCTGCCACAGGATTGCTCATGACGGCGCCCGGCTACATCATCTTCAGCGCCATGCTGAAGTATCATGTCTCGAAGAACATCGATGTGCAGATCAACGTCACCAACCTTACCGACGCGTATTACTTCGACGGCGTGCACCCCGGCCATGTCGTCCCGGGCGAAGGCCGCACCTTCTTTATCAGCACGAACTTCCAGTTCTAATCCGAGGGGTAATAATTTACCGGTCGGACCAGCCGGTCAAAAGGACGAGGTGGTAACAATGCCGTCCAAGATGGCCAAAAACATGGCGAGAGCTACAAAGATAAGAAACGGAACAATCATTGTCAGAACACAGTATATCCAATAGGGAATATTTTTTCTGGCTCGGTGGGCCCAAAAAAATGTCCCGTAAAATGGAACTCCTACGCTTATAAAAAATAAAATAAGGCGAACATCAGATTTTAGTTTCAGGAACTCGCAAACAGAACCCCATGCCAAAAAATAAATCGGAATTATCCATGTTGGAATAATGTATCTGCGATAAGTTCTCAGATAGTAAGTAATGGGTTGTTTTTCCAATGATGTATCCATATCTCGTAAAACATTCGCTAACCACACACTGCGGATCCAAGGTCATGCAGGATAAGAATTGCACCCGGCGGGGGTCGAACCCACAACCTTTGGCTTCGGAGGCCAACGCTCTATCCAGTTGAGCTACGGGTGCTTGATTTTCACGCCTTGGAGCCCTTTTTTTCGGAATCAATGGCGGCGGGCA
>Ga0302319_10001359_pt1 | contig 54567 bp, 57 predicted proteins | sample Bog_T0_2_FD_203319 | JGI IMG/M metagenome (GOLD analysis project Ga0302319, IMG submission 203319) | Peat permafrost microbial communities from Stordalen Mire near Abisko, Sweden - Bog_T0_2 | ecosystem: Environmental > Terrestrial > Soil > Wetlands > Peat | place: Sweden: Abisko, Stordalen Mire...
GCGTAGCTTTGCGCGATGCCGGTATCAAAACACGCATTCTCGTCATGGCCGATTTTCTGCCCTTTACCCGTGAAGCGCTGCTCGCCTATAACCTAACGCCAGTCATCCACTCCTTGGCCGATCTTGCCGAGCTCGACCGCTTGGCTGGCCTGCGCAATCAACGTGTCGCGTGCCACCTGAAAATCGACACCGGCATGGGAAGACTGGGCGTTCGTGCCGATGTCGCCACCATCGCGCAGGCCGTTCTCGAAGCCAAGAACGTCGAAGTCGAAGCTTTGATGACCCATTTCGCCTCCGCCGGAAACTATCAAAACAGCCAGACAGACGATCAGATCGCGCTTTTTGAAAAAACCGCCGCCGCACTGGCCGAAGCTGGCATCAGTCCCAAATTACTGCATCTGTCCAGCACCATACCGATCGCTTATTGCCGCCGGCGTTCCTGGCGCGGTATGGTTCGGCCTGGTCACGCCATCTATGGCTATGTTTCTCCGGCGCGCGGCCATGCTCCGCCGCAGGCTTTGGCCGTGCAGCCCGCCCTCACGTGGCGCGCTTCCGTTCTTTCGGTAAAGGATCTCCCCGCCGGCTCCCTAATCGGCTATGGCGGCATGTTTCGCGCACCTCAACCAATCCGCTTGGCGATCCTCGCCGCCGGTTATGCCGACGGTATCCCTCACCGCCTTTCCAACCGTGGTTTCGTCATCGTGAACGGCAAGCTGGCTCCCATGGTCGGTGCTGTCTCAATGGATCTGACCTCTATCGACGTCACCGCCAGCCCCGAAGTGAAAGTGGGCGATGCCGTCACTCTGCTGGGAACCGAAGGCGACGTGTCGATTGACGCCCAGGAAATCGCCAAACTTGCCGGCACCATTTCCTACGGTGTTCTCTGCGGGATTCACGCGCGCGTAAAGCGAATCTATGTGTAGAGTGGTTTACAGTCGCAAGTTTTGAAAACATTCATGTCCTCATCCTCCATTCGCCGCTGGTTTCCAGTCGCCCTTGTCATCGTTTGTTATTTCTTGCTTGGCTATGCCAGGGTTGTCTCTACCACGCCGTGGAATGACGAGGCTTGGTATTCTTCGCCCTCTTGGAGCCTGATTCATAACGGCACCACCGGCACGCCTCTGCTCGAAACCGCCGGCATGTTTTGGAAGGGCATCAACTACCGCACGTATTGGGTGGTGCCATTGCAGTTCTTCGTGCAAGTGCCGTGGTTCAAAGTTTTCGGTTACAGTTTGCTTTCCGCCCGCTTTTTTGCCATGTCGTGGGGACTCGTCGGACTGGTATCCTGGGGCTTCATCGTCAAACGCTTCACAGGCAACGCCCTCATGGGCTTCTGGACGATGCTGTTGCTCGCTGTCGACTACCAGTTTGTTTCCCAGATGGCGCTTGATCGCATGGATGCCATGAGTCTCGGCCTAGCCTCGCTCGCTGTTCTGTCCTATCTCGAACTCCGCGAAAAGAACTTACCCGCAGCCGTGTTGCTTAGCCAGACTTGCGTAGCCGCTTGCGGTCTCACGCACCCCACGCCCGGCATCCCGATCTTCTGCGGCGTGCTCTTTCTCGCCTTGTACTACGACCGTTCCCGTTTGGGTTGGAAGCTTCCTCTCCTCGCCGTGATTCCCTATCTCGTCTTTGCCGTGGGTTGGTATTGGTACATCAGCGCCGCCCCGGAACTTTTCCGCGCGCAGTTTCTGGGCAACGTGACCGACATCGACCGGCTCGGCGGTTTTCATGATCCGTTGCGTGCAATCAGGCGTGAGATTCGCCGCCACGCAGACATGGGCGGTTTCGCGCCCGGGATGAACTCTCTCTACCGGATCAAAATCCTGTCCGTATTGGTCTACCTGACCGCTGCCATTAGCCTTCTGCTCAATCGCGAGGCGCGCCGCGATCCCGGCATTCGTCCCCTTCTCGGTTTGTGGCTCGTTTATCTAATTGTCATGACGTTCTATGACAACACCAAGGACGTGAAATATGGCGTCCATCTTGTTCCTGTCTATGATGCTGTTGTCGCCGTTTGGCTCGTCCGGATGTGGCATGGTACGGCAGTCCGCCGTTGGATCGCGGTGACTGCGGCCGCCGTATTTTTCTTCGTCAATGCTGGCGGCTTGCTATATACCTCGTTTAGAGACGACTATCACAAAGCCTTTCTGCCCGCGGCGGACTTCTTGAAGGCCCACGCCCAACCGAACGACCTGATCCTCGCCGGCTCCGAGTTCGGCTTCCCCATGGGCTTTGATCGCAATATCGTGGATGACGACGCCTTCACCGCCAATAGCCACAAAACGCCGGTCTTTATTGTCATGAGCCCCAACTATCAGTTAACGATGGTACATAACCGCGCCGCTTTGCCCAAGCTCGCCAAATTCACCGAAGACCTATTGCAGAATTACCGCCGGGTTTACTCGAAAAATGGTTACGACATCTTCGAGTTGCGTTCCCACTAATGCGTCTTCTGCGCGGCCGCATTTGCCGCCAACCGCGCTGCCGCCCGCTCATAGGTAATCCTGCGAATCGAGCGCCACGTGAACAATTGCGTCACGCCATAATTCCAAACCGAACCGATCGCCAACCCGAACAATCCCGCGAAATACCAGGGCGCGCCCACCGCAATCGCCGAGTCCGCCAGCCGAATATTGATATAGACGCCTACCGAACACGCCAGATAAAACGAAAACAGCCCACGCACGATTCCCCAGCCTTTTAATTTGCGGTCGCGATAGGTAATGAAGTTGTTGAGCAGGAAGTTGGCGGTCATGGCAACCACTGTCGAGATAGTTTGAGCCGCTAAAAAAGTCCTGCCAAATACCGAAAGCAACAGCCCCAGGATCGATAAATGAATCACCACCCCGATCCCACCCACCATCGTGAACAAGATAAACGATGAAGGGATCAGTCCGCTGGTCAATTTGTCCAGCAGCAGTTGCAGGTACTCGATCCCCACCATGATGTCCAGCTTGCTCTCGCCATGTTGGCGGTTGCGGAACGTGTACGGAACTTCGCCCAACTTCACCGGCCGTGGCGAAGAAGCCAACAGATCGACCAAAATCTTAAACCCTAAACCAGAAGTGCGGTGCACCACTTCCAGCAGGAACGACCGGCGCAGCAAAAAGAAACCACTCATCGGATCGGCAATCTTCGAGCGGCAAATCCTTTCGCTCAATCTACGGCCGAGCATGCTCAGCGCTACCCGCTTTTGGTCGAAATCCCCCATACCGCCCCCCACCACGTTGCGGCTGCCTACTACGATGTCGAGATTCTCATCCTTGAGCCGCTGCAACATCAGTGGCAGAATCCGTTCGTCGTGCTGCAAGTCCGCGTCCATTACCGCCAAATAAGGGCTCGCGGAACTCATCATTCCTTCGAGACAGGCTGACGACAGCCCGCGTCTGTTCACCCGATGCACAATCCGCACCTTCGGATCGCGCAGCGCAATCGCCCGCACCAAATCCGCGGTTCCATCGCGCGAATCGTCGTCTACGAAAATCACTTCGTAGGGAATGTCACCCATCGCCTGTTCCAGATGTTCGAGAATAGGCTCCACATTGCCACGCTCGTTGAAGGTCGGGAGGATTATAGAAAGTTCACTCAATCAAACCTCAAGCCACACGCTCTCACGCCCAATTTTAGCCCAAATGCCCGGAATTCGGCTGATTCTGGCTATTTTGGCGTTTTCGTCAGAAAGCGATTTTAAGACTCTCCGCCATGTGATCCGCTAGCCGTTTAATTTCGCCCGCGGATTCGTTGGTACGTTGTGATGCACCGGCGGTTATTTCCGCCGAGTGAGTCAGATTTTCTATACAGCTGACGATATTACCCACGTCGGAACTCGCAGCTATACTGTTCTCGTCAACTACATTTGCCGCGGCCAGTTGCGAATGGGTTGCCTCGGCTATCAGAATATTGCGCCTGCTGAGTTGCTCCATAAAGGCCCCCAGTTCGGCTAGTTTGCCGGCTACCACATGAGTCTGTTCCTGCACCACCGAAGCATCCTGCAAGATATCGGCAGTCGACTGTTGCGACGCCTTCGCCAGTGCGCGAACCTCTTCGGCAACTACCGCGAATCCTCGCCCGGCGTCGCCCGCGCGCGCCGCCTCTATCGAGGCATTTACCGAAAGTAGATTGGTCTGCCACGCCAGACCTCGCACCGTTTCAATCACGCGGTCAATCTTCTTGGAAGATTCGAGCAGTTGAGCCACGTCCGCATTGGCCGCCAAAGTGCATTCAGCGCTTTGCGTGGCCAAGTTCGCAGCCTCCTCTAGCGTTCCCGAAATTTGGTTGGCAGATGCGCGCATCGCGTCAATGGAGGCGGAGATCGCCGACATACGGGTCGCTATGGTTTGCGCGCGGCTCAGCGACTCGCGCGTATCTTTGCTGACCATCTGGGTGCTCTGATCCAGTTCCTGTCCGAGGCGATTTAGCCCGTCCGCCGCCTTTACCAGGAAAGCCGCGCCTTCGCCACTCGTGTCAACTGCAACCTTAAGAATCCTGGATTGGCCCGAAACAAAGCGCAGCTCTTTGTCCGCTTTAACGCACGCGATAATTAGAAAAATGTCTTCCCATACCACCCACCAGGCGTGCTCGACGATCCTTGGGAAGTCGACAACCGTGCTCCCAAAAATCGAGGCCGGCAGCCAAACCCCGCGAATTACATGGTCCAGCGCTGCGATCGCGCTGGAGCTAACCAGTACTCGCCAGTCACGATAACCCCCGAGTAATGCCAGTGCCGTAAAGTATCCAAAATGGGACTCAATCCGCCCATGAGTTATGTGAACCAGCAGTCCCATTTGGAGCATCTGGGAAACCGCCACCAGATGACTTGCCCAGACTTTCTCGGCACTTCTGATTGCTACCACCCCAGGTATCGCTGCCACCAAAAAGCCCAAAATGATGCCCAGCCGCAAATGTGGATGAATTACCGGCTGGTCGCCCGCCCACGTTTGAGGAGAGACAAAGTATGCTACGGCCGCTACCGCCAGCCATTCAAATATGAGCAATTTGCCGTAAAAAAGATTGCAGGAGCGCAGCACTGCGGTACGCGCCTCCTGGTAGCTGAGTTGGCTTACTGCAGTTTCGTCCATGTTTTGGTCCATGCTGACACGGCTCCTCCAAAGTGTTCGGCTTGAGGCTGCTTATAAATGGGGCAGCCGAATACTGGTCTTTCCACCCCGGAATTCCGGCTCTCTTTGATAACACGCGCAATGTCCTGCAATGCCCTTTCGCCACCCGCTTCGCCACGCAGCACCGTTAATCCTCCGGCGTAAATGAGCCGTCCATACTCGTTGTAGATCATCGTTTGACCTGACGTTTTCGCGCCAAAAATCCTCGCTTCGCGCCCGTCCCGGTCGTCAACCACTGGCACGGCGTCCGCCCGCTGTCGCCATCTCCCGCTGGCCGCACTTGAGCCGGAATGCCATAGAACTACGCGCGCAGTCAGTTGCCCTCCCAAGAGATTTTCGAGTAATGCCAGTTGCTCCAGACTGGCGTGGCTACAGCTACATTCAGGGTGGATGAACATCACCAAGACCTTTCGCCCCGCCACACGACTGATCGTGCTTTGTGCAGGCCACATTGGGGGTGCCTCTGCTCGTGCACCCGGTGTACTGTCAAAAGCCATCATTTGCAGACTGAAGTGTATGATTCCAAAAAGCCAAACGGCGCAGGCCAATGCTGCAAGGATTTTTTTGAGGGTTTTCACTGGCAACAGTTATATCGGACCAAACGCACACTTTCCTTACATGGTAAAGTCGGAGTAACCCTCAAATAGCGGGAACATTTGCCCTCACGTTTCCGTCTGAGTGTTGCAGCCGGGGAGACCGTTTTGAAAAAGAAGTGGAGAATTGTCGTCTTACTGTTGCTGGTGATTATGATCACCGGCGGAATTTTCGCGAGCATTAAGTACAGTGAACGTGGTATCGTCATCGTGCAGACCAGCAAGGTCGGCCGCGAAGATCTTACCGCAATTGTTACCGCTTCCGGCGAAGTTAAGCCCAGGAATTACATTAACATCGGCGCCAACAGCCAAGGTGCCGCGCCGATCACCGCCATCCTGGTAAAGGAGGGCGACCACGTGAAGAAGGGCCAGGTTTTGGCGCGTTTGGCCGCCATCCAACCCAAAGCCGATCTAAATGCCCAGGAAGCATCCTTGAACTCCGCCATGGCCGATTCGGCCGCAACCGAGGCTGCCGTGAAATCCGCCGACGACAATATCGCCGTCGCCAAGGCTCAGGTTGAACACGATAAAGCCGACTTGGATCAGAAAAAAAACGATCTCAAACGATCCAAGGAACTTTTTGACGCAAAGCTCATTTCTACTCAGGATTACGAGGCCAAGAAAATTCTCTACGACTTGGCTGTGAGCACTCTGAACTCGTCCATAACCAAGGTGCGCCAAGCCGAGTCCGCGCGCGTTCAATCGGCTGCCCAGCTTTCTTCATCCCAGCGTAAAGTCACTCAGCTCCAGGCCATGGTCACCCGCTACGACGATGTGCTGAAGCAATACGACGCTATCGCTCCTCTCGATGGGGTCGTCACTAACCTTCCCGTGCGAGTCGGTGAAACGGTTGTGCCCGGCATTCAGAATTCAACGGCGTCCACTTTGATGACGATCGCCGACATGTCCATCATCACGGCCGAGGTTCACGTCGATGAAACCGATATCGTCAGCGTCAAACTCGACCAACCAGCCGATGTCACCATCGACGCTATTCCCAACCAGACTTTCAAGGGCAAGGTCATCGAAATTGGCGACACGGCCATCGTGCGCTCAACCGGAGTCGCGGCCTCGCAAAGTCAAACCTCCAGCCAGGAGGCGAAAGATTTCAAGGTCGTTATCGCCCTCGATATTGCGGAAGATCTGGTTCGCCCCGGCCTCTCATGCACGGCCAAAATCACTACCGCGGTTCGTCCTCACACCATTGCTATTCCGATTCAAGCTCTGACCATTCGCCAGCGCGGCCAGCTTCAGCCTATAAGAGAAGGGCTGAAACCGGTTACCGATCCGGCAGCTCTCAAAGTGGCCAAGGAAGAATTGCAAGGCGTGTTTGTCGTGCAAGGCGGCAAAGCGGTTTTCCGCGAAGTGAAAACCGGTATCAGCGGTTCCACCGACATTGAAGTCTTGCCCGGTCAACTGGCCGAAGGTGACGAGATCATCACCGGCAGTTATCAGGTGATTCGCACCATCCGTAACGACGCCAAGGTGAAGGTCGACAATAAGCCTCCGCCCGTTATCACCAATCCCAGCTAGCGTCAGACGGCAGATTACCCATGGCACCCGTCCAATCAGTTCTTGAAGATCTTGATCCCAAGCAGCGCGAAGAGCGGGGCGAACAGCTCAAGACCGAAGGGATCGTTATTCGCACATACGATCTCTGGAAAACCTACATCATGGGCGATCAGGAAATCAATGCCGTCTCCGGCGTTGAAATCCAGATCAAGCGCGGCGAATACGTTGCCATCATGGGTCCTTCTGGCTCCGGCAAATCCACGTTAATGAATTTAATCGGCTGTCTGGATACGCCGTCCAAGGGTCTTTACTACCTCAATGGCAAGCTCGCCAGCGATATGGACGACGACGAGCTGGCACGCATCCGCAACAAAGAGATTGGTTTCGTTTTTCAGACTTTCAATCTGCTCGCCCGCTCGTCCGCGCTGCACAACGTGGAACTGCCCCTGATTTATGCCGGCATCAGTTCCGACGAACGCATCGAGCGCGCCAAAGAGGCTTTACGCGAGGTCGATCTGGAGCAGCGCATGCACCACAAGCCCAACGAGCTCTCGGGCGGCCAACGCCAGCGCGTGGCCATTGCCCGGGCGCTGGTGAATCGGCCTTCCATTCTCCTTGCCGACGAACCTACCGGCGCGCTCGATACCGCCACCGGCACCGAAATCATGGGCCTCTTCGAACGCTTGCACGAGGCAGGCAACACCATCGTTCTGGTAACCCATGAGTTCGATATCGCCAATCAAGCGCATCGGGTCATCCATATCCGCGACGGCAAGGTGGAAAGCGACGAAGTTACCGCTAAAGGCAAGGCTTAACTTCGAATCTCCTGAAGTGCTATCTTAATTACAAGTAATTTTGGTGGTGGCTTCCCCTGAATAAGGGGTGCACTGTGTAAGTGCGCAATTCTGATGCTTACTATGAGCCGCGACTCTCTCTCCGGGCCGTCATCGCCGCCGCGCATCTTGATGGCTGAAGACAACCTTATCAACCAGCGCGTTGGAAAGCTGATTTTGCAGCGCGCGGGATTTTATGTCGACGTTGCGGTTGACGGTTTAGAAACCCTGGCCGCCCACAAAAAACAGCCGTACGACATCGTCCTGATGGATTGCCAAATGCCAGCCATGGATGGCTTTGAGGCCAGCCGCGAGATTCGTCAACTGGCCCTTCCGCAACCTGCCATCATTGCAGTGACCGCCAATGCGCTCGTCGGCGAGCGGGAGCGCTGCTTGAACGCCGGCATGGACGATTATCTGTCCAAGCCTTTTCAGGCCGAACAGTTAGTCGCCATTGTCCTTAAGTGGGTTAAAATCCGCCAAGGCGCTAGAGTCCAACACGCGTCAACCGCCTAAAACGTGCCTTCATCCGCCGACGGGCCGTAAATCGCCGGCACCGGCACGTCAATCAGCCGTAGATAAACCGCCAATTGACCCCGGTGGAAAATGCCATGATTCATGACGAAAGACCTCAGGCAAATCCCTTTGGGCATGCTGAACATTTTTTCGCCACCTTTCAGCATCGTCCATGTCTTCCCGAACTCCTCATCGCTTGCTTCGGCAATCGCCGCCCGTGCGTCCGCGGTATTCTTCACGAACCATTCCACAAGCTCCGCAGTCGTCTTGGCAAGCTCCTGCTTGTAGGGCGGTGCTCCCACGGGCATAACATCAAACGTGTCTTGTTTCAGTGTGATGAGCGTCCAGCTGGGTAGCGTCGCGAGGTGGGTGGCAAGACGCACGAGCTCCCACGATTTCTCGTGCGGCTTGAAATCAAATTTGGCTTCCGGGCAGCGCTCCAGCACTGACTTGGTCAGGCCCGCTTCTTGGTCGAACTCCGGCAAAAGGGATTCGCTGATCTTCATTAGGGATAAAACCTCCACCCAGGATCTTCTCTCTTTATTCGCCTTTAGTCAAGCCTAAAATGCCACACGCTCCCGTGCCGCGATCTCGCAATACTTCCGGGCGCGCTCGGTTACCGTTAAATAGTTACCACTGGCCACGGAATGTGCGTCGATCAATTCGCTGCCAACACCCACCGCCATCGAACCCGCCGCCAGAAACTCGCCAATCGTCTCCAGATTGACTCCACCGGTAGGAACAAGCTCTACATGAGGCAAGGGCGCCTTCACCGACTTGATGTATTTGGGTCCGCCGACCGCATTACAAGGAAATACCTTCACACCGTCGGCGCCTGCTTCCCACGCCGTCAGGATCTCGGTCGGCGTCAGGCCGCCCGGAAAAATTGGCCGGCTATAGCGGCGCGCCATTTCTATCGTTTTGTGATTCAGGCTCGGCGTCACAAAAAACTGTGCACCGGCGAGCATGCAGGCGCGCGCGGTCTCCGGATCGAGTACCGTACCTGCCCCCAACAGGATTTTTTCGCCATGCCGGTCGGCTATCGCCTCTATAGCGCGCAAAGCATTCGCCACAGTCATGGTGATTTCCACGCAATCCACGCCACCTTCGTACAAGGCTTCGACTGCCGCCAGCGCACTCTTTGCATCCGGCGTGCGCACAATCGGCACAATCGCTAGCTTCTTTATTTTTTGGATAATTTCAGAATGGGTCACGAAGACTTCCCGTTGGCGGAAGAGGGGGTCGGCTTCTTTTTGACCCCTAGCTTGAGGTTCACCACAACGGTACGGCCATTATTGAACACAGTCACGGTTTTGGACCCGCTGACCAAGCCGTTAGACTGCGCGTGCAACTGGTAACTGGCGTCGGAACTAAGGCCGTGGAAGTGATATTTGCCATCCTGCTGGACGATATAAGAACGCACCTGGAGGCTTTTTAGATCTTCAATTTGCACAATCGCCCCTGGAACCGCTTTCCCCGCGTTATCGAGAACCGTCCCTTCGATGGTGCGGGCTTGCGGCGAGGCACTTCGCTGCCCGTCCGCCAAACCTCCAGACAGGCAAACAGCCAGCGCGAACGGCAGGCCAAGCCGGACGCTATTGCCAATCCTCTTCTTGCTCGGCGTCGTCTTCGTCCTCGTCTTCGTCCTCATCGTCCTCGTCTTCATCTTCATCGTAGTCGAAATCGTCGTCTTCGTCGTCGTCTTCATCGTCGGCGCCGAGTTCAACCGGATTTACGCTAGCGACGGTTAGAGCAGCTCCACACTCATCGCAGGACAAGACATCTCCTTCGTCCAACTCTTCTTCTTCGACATCGATCGGAGCATCGCATTTTGGGCAACTGACCATATAAAATTAAAACCTCGTGGGCTCAGCGGCTAACTCAAAGCACAGGGTGAACTTTATTCTTAGCACGTGATCGACCGTTATGCCAGTGGGTATTTACTTCAGCTTATCGATGTTTAGCGAAGGCAGTGGAATGCAACTGCCGATCATAGGCCATCAGTTCTCTGGGGGACACGGTAACCAAAGTCTTATCCATGTCTTCCGAAGTTTCAATCATGTGCTTCAGATGGGCGGCAGCCAATCGCATGCAGAGCGGATCTGACAGTTTGCGGTTATCTTGCCCCACCAGCGACAACAACACGGGGTGTGACATCGCTACCACTTTTTCTTCCGGCTCGCCGCCATCTGGCGTAATCAAAAATTTTACGTCCACGGTATCGGCGTGGCGAATAGAAATGCCGGTCTGCAGCCAGCGGAACTGAACCCTCCACATGCGGCCGAAAGGATCGGGACCCGCGTCGAAAAGACGGCTTTGGTCGCTCATGTCCAGATGCTAGCACGCGCGTGGCGGATGCGCGGCCGCTAGCGCTGATTCATCAGCGATAGCACTTCGTCGCGCGTTTCTTTGCGCTCGCGAAAAGCGCCCAACATCGCGCTGGTGATCGCATCGGAATGCTGTTTTTCAACGCCGCGCATCATCATGCAGAAATGCCGCGCCTGGCAGACCACGGCGACTCCCTTGGGGTTGATCAGCCCCTGAATCGTTTGCGCGATTTGCTGGGTGAGCCGTTCCTGGATCTGGAGGCGGCGTGCAAAAGCGTCCACCAGCCGCGGAATCTTGCTCAAGCCAATTACCTTTTTGTTGGGCAGATAGGCCACGTGCACTTTGCCGTAAAACGGCAGCATGTGGTGTTCGCACATGCTGAAAAACTCGATATCGCGCACAATCACCACTTCGTCGTAATCCACGTCGAAGAGCGCGCCGTTGACGATTTTTTCCGGATCAGCGGCATAACCGCTGGTGAGGTAACGCAAAGCTTTTTCGACGCGTGCCGGCGTCCTGACGAGGCCGTCGCGCGCCGGGTCTTCGCCCAACTGGCGGATGACGCTTTCCATGTGCGCGGCAATCGAATCGGACCCGGACTTCGGAGTCATCTCAATCAATTCGCCAGGCGACTTTGTCTTATGGGCGATACCATTTTTGCCATTAAGCAGCTCGCGCAAGACGGGCGCGGTTTCGAGTATCCGCTCTTCTGTTTGGCGGCGCGCATCCGCGCCCTTTGCACTTCTAGGCATGAACCATCACACTTTCATTCCGCTGGGCGGAGGTATCTTCAACGTCCGGCACCGGGAGCAGCAATTCGAATCCGTTGCGGTCCGTTTCCTGAATTTGAACTTTCGCAGGATGGATGTTTAGGTCTCCGAACGACTCCGGCCAGTGCCGGCAAACCAAATCGCCGATAACGCACGCCACGTTCTCCGTAGTCGTCACGAGGTTAGCAAATTCAGGCACATCAACGTTGATGTTGCGGTAAGCGAAGAGGCGCAGAATTTTCTCCCATACGAAGCGGTCCAAGCGAGCGAGCGGCACAAGCAAGCCAGTACTGCTTTCCATTTCGCCGGATATCGTGAGTTCCAAAACATAGTCGTGCCCGTGGCCAAACGGGTTGTTACATTTTCCATAAAGGCGCGCGTTCTCGGCATCGCTCAAGTGGGGCGAGTGTAGGCGGTGAGATGCCGGGAAAGAATAGCGACGGGTGACCGAGATCATGCTTCGACCGGCGGCGTCACATCTACATACAGATCGGGCGTTTCGAAAAGTCTCACGCGCGCTAAGCGGCAGCGGGACGAGTGAAATCGATTCTCTAAACGCCGCCAGATTTCCAAGGCAATATTCGCAGCCGTCGGAATCACTTTTCCGAACGGTTCTACCTCATGGTTCAAAAAGCGATGATCCATGGGCTCGACGATCTCCCGTTCCAGAATATCCTTGAGTTCCTTGAGATCGATAATCATGCCGGTCACAGGATCGGGCTCGCCCGCAACGCTAACCTCTACAATGAAGTTGTGGCCGTGACCGGCCGGGTGTGATTCTTCACCAAAAATCTCCAGGTTTTCGCGGTCGCTCAATGCAGCGGCCCGGCAGCAATGAGAAGCGGAGAATTCAGCTTTGCGGGTAATCAACATGCGCTAATTCTTTGGATGCCTTGCCGCAATCATTAGATACTGTAATTTGCCGCGCTGGTTGTACTCGAGTGAAGCGCGTCCTGATCTACACCATTTTAAGTATGAAAAACGCACTCATTGGGCTTATAGCCGCCCTTACCCTCGGTTTTGCAGGGTTAATTGTTTATAGTTTGCAGGACTCGAGCGCCAAAGAGGGCGCGCCCGCCCCAGCGTTCACCATCACAACGGATTCAGGCAAGAAAGTTACGCAGGATTCGTTTGGCGGTAAACTGCTGGTGCTGCACTTTTGGGCGACCTGGTGTGGCGGGTGCGTGCAGGAAATTCCGTCTTTGAACGTTTTCCAGCGCCGCTTTGCCGGCAAAGGCGTGGTGGTAGTGGCTGTCAGCATCGACAAAAATCCGGAGAAATACAAAGATTTTCTCGAAAAGATCCCGGTATCTTATGCCACGGCGCGGGATCCGAACGCCGATATCAGCACTGAGTACGGTACGTTCCAATATCCCGAAACGTATTTGATTAAAGATGGCAAGGTGATTCGCAAGTATGCCAACGCCGAAAACTGGACCACCGACGACATCACTCAGTATGTCGAAAGTCTGCTGTAAGGAATTATGCCGTTTACTCAAAATGTAGTGCTCGCACTCGAAGAGGCGCTGGGCAAGAACGCGGTGCTCTCGGAAGCTTTCGATATGGCGCTCTATGAGTTTGACGGCGGGGTAGACAAGGCGCTGCCCGATGTGGTGGTGTTTCCGCGGAGCACCGGCGATGTGGTCGCGATTATGAAAATCGCCCGCTATTATGCGGTGCCTATTGTCGGACGGGGCGCAGGTACTGGCTTGAGCGGCGGTGCCGTGGCGCGCGCCGGGGGCATTGTGGTTTCGTTTGCGCGCATGAATCGCATTCTTGAGATCGATGTGGAAAATGAGCGCGCCCTGGTTGAACCGGGCGTGGTGAATCTGGATATTTCCGCGGCCGTCGATGCCTTTGGCTACTTTTATGCGCCCGACCCATCTAGCCAAAAAGCGTGCACCATAGGCGGGAATGTAGCGGAGAATGCGGGCGGTCCTCATACGCTTTCGCACGGCGTCACAACCAACCACGTGGTGAGCTTGGAAGTAGTGCTGCCAGATGCCACGGTCATGCAATTGGGCAGAGCGGAACTCGATGTAGCGGGATACGACTTGGTAGGGCTGCTCACCGGCTCCGAAGGCACCATGGCATTAGTGACCAAGATTGGCGTTCGGCTGTTGCAGAAGCAGGAATCGGTGCAAACGATGCTCGCGGTTTACAAAACCGTTCGGCAAGCCGGCGATACGGTAGCTAAGCTTACGGCTAGGGGCATCGTTCCAGTGGCCCTGGAGATGATGGATGGGCCGATGCTGCGCATGGTGGAAGATGCCACACATGCCGGCTATCCAAAAGACGCCGCGGCGGTTCTACTGATTGAGATAGAAGGTTTGGTGGAAAGCGTCGAGGAGGAAACGATCAAGATTGACGAGGTGTGCCGCGAGTGTGGGGCCGCCGAAGTCAGGATTGCCCAAACACACCAGGAACGTCTTCTTCTTTGGAAGGGCCGCAAGAATGCTTTCGGAGCTATCGGCCGCGTCAGCCCAACGTATTACGTGCAAGATGGCGTGGTGCCGCGCACCAAAGTGGCGGATACGCTCGAAGCGATCGGCAGGATTGGCAAGAAGTACGATATCCCCATCAGCAATGTTTTCCATGCAGGCGACGGCAATATGCATCCCATATTGCCCTTCGATCCGCGCAAAAAAGGCGACCTGAAGCGCGCGCAAAGGGCAGGTGAAGAGATCCTGCAATATTGCATTTCGGTGGGCGGGTCCATCACCGGCGAACACGGCGTGGGTATGGAGAAGATGGAAATGATGAGCCAGCTATTTCCAGAAGAGACGCTGGATTTGATCAAAGACTTCAAGACGCTGTTCGATCCCACATGCTGCCTGAACCCCGGCAAGCTTCTGCCCACCGGCAAAGGTTGCCTGGAAATCAGGCAGAAGGCTGAGCTTGAACTGTAGTACTAGAAATGTTTTATCGCCCGAGCTTTGTTAAAACGATCTAACCAGTAGTGCTACGATTCCGGAATTTGGTGGTGACTTTTGGGGATCAGTTAGATCACCAATCGGCGGCCTTTGATGGTTTTGATCCAGCGCGCGACTTGGTCTGGATGGCTGAAGTTGTCGCCGAAGCCAATTATGTGCGATCGCACAAAATGCGGATCGCGCTGTTCCTAAGCGCGATGCGCCACTTTGCCGCCGAGCTGAAAGCTAAGGGTATTAATGTTGAATACCGGAAGTTGGGCGCGAAGGACAATCGAGGCAATCTGGAAGCGGAGTTGCTCGCCGCGGTGACAAAATTCTTGCCGGAACGGATTGTCGCGGCGGAGCCGGGCGAATTCCGGATTGAACAAATGCTAAAGGAATTGGCGGCCGAGGCGCGCATCATGCTGGAAATCCGCGCCGACCGCCATTTCTTCTGCAAGAGAGAAGAGTTCGCGATTTGGGCCAAGGGGCATAAACAACTCCGGATGGAATTCTTTTACCGGGAGATGCGCAAGCGCCATAACGTGCTGTTGGATGGCGGCGCTCCCACCGGCGGCCAATGGAATTTCGATGCGGAGAATCGCGGCAGTTTTGGCAAGAGCGGGCCGCCAGACGTAAAAGGGCCGATGGAGTTTGCGCCCGACGAAACGACGCGTGAAGTCCTCGACTGGGTGGAGGTGAACTTTCCAAATCACCCGGGGTCGCTGAAGCACTTCAATCTGCCGGTTACGGCGGCGGACGCCGAGTACGCGCTCAGGGACTTCGTGGAGAACCGGCTGGCGCAGTTCGGCAATTTTCAAGACGCCATGTGGACTGAGCAACCATTTCTGTTCCATTCACGCTTATCTTCGGCAATGAATTTGAAGCTGTTGAATCCGCGGCGGGTAGTGGCGGCGGTGGAGAAGGCTTACCAGGAAGGGAAAGTACCGTTAGCAGCGGCCGAGGGTTTCATTCGCCAGGTTTTGGGCTGGCGGGAGTACGTGCGCGGGATTTATTGGACTCACATGCCGCACTACCTGGAAATGAATGCGCTCGACGCCAACGAGCCGCTGCCCGATTTCTATTGGAACGGCGAGACTGAAATGAACTGCTTAAGCCAGACTGTGGGGCAATCGCTGGAGTACGGTCATGCCCATCACATACAGCGCTTAATGGTGACGGGCTTATTCGCGCTACTGTTCGGAGTCCACCCGGTGGAGACGCATAAGTGGTATTTGGCGATGTACTATGACGCAGTGGAATGGGTGGAACTGCCGAATACTCTGGGGATGTCGCAATTTTCAGATGGCGGGATTATGGCTTCCAAGCCCTATGCGGCGACGGGCAAGTACATCGCACGGATGAGCAATTATTGCAGCGGCTGCCGGTTTAAACCGGAGCAAGCGACCGGTGAGAAGGCTTGCCCATTTACCACGCTGTATTGGGATTTTCTGTTGAAGCATGAGGAGCGGTTGGCAAAGAATCCCCGCATGGCGATGCACGTGAGAAATTTGACGAGGTTGAGCAAGGACAAGAAGAGCGAGATTCGGGTGGCGGCGAAAGAGATTCGCGAGGGAACGCCGAAAGGCGGGTATTAGGTCAGCGCAAATTTTCGGGCGGAATGTGGTCGATCAAATCGCGGATAGCGGAGACTAAGCTGGACACTTGCTGGTTGACCATCAATTGGCTATCGCGCAGGGTCTCGATCGATTTCCAGATGCGTTCGTGCTTGTCCCGATTGAGCCGAGCGGCTTCGTTCAGATCGTGAAGGTTCTGCTCCCAGTCGAAGTTGCCGTTTCCTTGCGCCACTCGTCCTCGCTTCTTCCTCTAACGCTACCACTCCCTGCTAATCGCGGTGGGCAGAACTGGCGTTGGTTTCATTAGATTAGCGGAACCGGCGGAAGCGGCCAGGAGGGGCAGCATCCGATTCGGCGAGACGGCTGATGGCGTTTTCGAGTAGACCGAGGGGTGTGACGCGAGTGGGTGTGGCGATGTAAGCATGAATGGGTGCGCGCTGGAAACAGAGTTCCAATGCCGGAGGAACACCCGCAGCCACATCGTAGCCGCGTGCAAACGGGGAGAAGGCCGGCAGAACAATACAGCGGGGTGTAACTAGGAAGACGGGTAGCTTTTGAGATGCGCCGGAGGATTCTTTGAGACTGAGGGAGGGATGCAGATGCCCAAGGATCAAGGTGCCGGATTGCGGGATTGGGGAACGGTCGAGACGGTCGCCATGGATAGCGGTGATGGGGCCGCTCGTCCAGGCCTCGGTAGTTGAAATTGCCAGGCGGCCGAATTCGCGGGCGAAAGCACGGTCGTGATTGCCGCGAACGGCGGTGATCTTGGCGCGCTCGACGAGTTGGTTCAGCGTTTCTTCGATGTAGGCACGTTCGGGTTCGCACGGACGAGGAGCGTGAACCAAGTCACCAAGGAAAACGATGTGCTTGGGATCGAGTTCGGCGCATAGCCGCATTAATTTGTCACGCGCTTGGAAATCGGCGAGCGGGCCTAACTCGCCGCGGCGGCGCTGCGCCCAACTGTAGCCGAGGTGCAAGTCGGCAATCAATACCGTGCGCGTACCAGGTAGCCATAAAGCGCCGGTCGGATGCGCCAGCATGCCGGAAAGAAGCGGGGTGAAGCTCAAAACGCAATTATCGCGTAGCCTAGAAGTAGATGAAGCGAATTGCAATCGACATGGATGAAGTGATGGCCGATACCATGAGTCACTTCCTGGAGAAATATAACGACAACTTCGGGGTAGGTCTGAAGGCGGAGCACTTTCAAGGACGGCACGTTTTTGAAGTGATCGCAGAAGCGCATAAGCCCGCGGCGCGTGATTATTTTCAGCAGGAAGCATTCTTCGCGACGATTCCCGTAATGCCGGGGAGCGATGAGGTGGTACACGCTTTAACTCAGCGCTACGACGTATTCATCACCACGGCGGCGATGGATGTGCCTTGTTCTTTTACACCGAAATTCGATTGGCTACAACGCCATTTTCCGTTCATTCCAACCAGCAATATTGTTTTCTGCGGAGACAAGAGCATTATTCTGGCGGACTACTTGATTGACGACAACGTCCGGCACTTGGGCAATTTTCATGCTGAAGGGATTATCTACACCGCGCCGCACAATGTGAACGAGAAGCGGTTTCGGCGGGTGAACAATTGGGGAGATGTGCGGGAACTGTTTTTGGGCTAATCGAGGCCGCGCAATTCATAGCCGAGGGCTTGCATGCCTTCGATGATGCGGCGGCGGATGGTGGTGAGTTCGTCGGCGGTCATGGTGTGATCGAGCGCGCCGACCTTGAGGTTGTAGGAAACGCTTTTCTGGCGGGGCGGCAGGGGCGGGCCGGAATATTGGCGGATGAATTCGATCATGGCAAGATCGGGGCCGGCAAGGCGGGTGAGTTCGTCTTGCAGCTTATCAACGGGGATGCGGAGATCCGCAACGACGGAGAGATCGAATCCGCTGGTGGGGAACTTGCGGAGCGGCTCGTATTTCGGCACGCGCGCTGCAGCAAGAGCGAGCGCGATATCCACATCCACGTCGAAGATCATGGCGCGGCCGTCGATTCCTTCGGCTTTGAGTAAGGAAGGATGAAGTTCGAAAAGGCGGCCAATCGATTTTTCGAGCCAGAAGATTTCAGCAGTGCGCACGGGGTGTTCAAAGGGACGAGGTTCGGCGGCACGGAGCCGTGCGCCGGGGAATGCGCATTCGAGAACGCGTTTCAGTTCGAAAAATTCCTGATCTTCGCCGTGAAGGTTATAAAGCACGGCTGAGAGATGAGTGATCTCGGTTGGGCCTGGATGAATTTCGTTGCCGATTTCGAACAAGCGGAACTCGGGAAAGTAGCGGACGTTGGCGGCCATGCTATTGAACAACCCGGGCAGCAGGCTGCGGCGCATGTGAGTCAGTTCCGAGGCGATTGGGTTCTGGACGGAGATGTGTGTAGTTGAATCCGCGCCGAAACGTTTTATGTCGGTTTCGGTGACGAAAGAGTAGTTGTGAGCTTCGGTGAATCCTTGCGCGGTGAGTTGAGCGCGCAGTTGCCGGAGATAGATACGTAAGGGATTCGCCGGAGGGACGGTGGAAGCAATCAGCGGCGGAGTAGGAGTGATGGAGTCGTAACCCACCATGCGGCCGATTTCTTCGACCAAATCGTCTTTGAGAGAAATGTCCTTAGTGGCGCGCCAGGTTGGAACGCGTACGGACAAAATCGTGGGAGCGGAAAGAGCTATTTCGAATCCGAGAGCGGTCAAGATGCCGACAACTTCGGTCTGCGGGACGTCTTTGCCGAGCTTGCGAGTGACGAAAGACGTGGGAAGCTCGATGAGCTTCGCGGCGGGTAGTGGGGTGTGATTGTCGGCTACGCCGCCCACCAAACGAATTCCCGGTGACACTTCACGCAATAGCTCGATGGCGCGCGCTAAAGCACGAATGGGATTTTCGGGATCGAGGGACTTTTCGAAGCGCATGGACGCATCGGTGCGAAGCTTGTGGCGGACCGAAGTGAGTCGCAGATGAGACGCTTCAAAATTAGCGGCTTCAAAAACGATACGAGTGGTGGTATTTGATATAGCGCTGGCTGCACCGCCGATCACGCCGGCGAGGCCGATGTTGCCGGCAGAATCGGCGATGACAAGGTCGGCTGCGGTCAGAGTGTACGTTTCGCCGTTTAGTGCCGCCGATTTTTCGCCGTCGCGGGCGGAACGGACGAAGATCGTGTCGCCGGTCAGCTTGGCGGCGTCGTAGGCGTGCGTGGGCTGCGGCAACTCGGACATGATCAAGTTGGTGACATCGACGATGTTGTTGATCGGGTTCAGCCCTAAGTGTTCCAGCCTGGCTTGCAGCCACAAGGGCGATGGACCGACGGTGACGTTTTCGAAGACGAGAGCGGTGTAGCGGGGACAGAGTGCGTAGTCGGCGATTTGAATTTTGACAGGTGAAGGACCGGTAGGCAGTAAGCTTGGCTTTACCGGATCGACAAGCGGCAAGCCAGTGATGGCGGCGACTTCGCGAGCCATGCCGTAGTGGCCCCAAAGATCGGGACGATGGGTAAGGCTTTTGTTATCGATTTCGATGATGAAATCGGGAGCGAGGCCCGGGAGTGAATCGCCGGGCTTCGCGGCAGGGTCGAGCTCGAGTACTCCGGCATGATCGCGGCTAATGCCGAGTTCGGCGGCGCTGGCCAACATGCCTTCGCTTTCGACGCCTTCGAAACTGGCGCGGCCAATCAGCTTTTCACCGAGCATGGTGCCAGGAGGCACCCAAGGCGCGAGCAAGCCGGGGCGCACGTTCCCCGCCCCGCAGACGATATTGATTTGTTTGCCGCCGGCGACTTCCGCGACCACGAGATTGTTCTTGCCCTTTGGTAGCGGCGAAACGCTAACGACGCGGGCGGCCACGACATTCTTGAAGTGATCGCCGACGAGTTCAATGCCTTCGCACTCGGCGGTCTTCATGGTGATGAGGCGCTGCAATTCGGCGGGCTCGGTCTTGAGACCGGGAACTAATTCGCGCAGCCAATTGTAAGAGAACTTCATGTTGTGCGGAGGTTAGAACTGACTCAGAAAACGCAGATCGCCACCTTGCAGATGGCGAATATCGTCAATGCCGTAGCGCATCATGGCGAGACGTGTCAGGCCGAGGCCGAAGGCGAAACCGCCCCATTGCTCGGGATCGATATTGCTCATGCGCAGCACGTTGGGATGGACAAGACCACAAGGCAGAAGCTCGACCCAGCCGCTATGCTTACACACCGGGCAACCCACACCATCGCAGATGAGGCAGTGAATATCGAGCTCGAAACCCGGTTCGACGAATGGGAAATAGCCGGGACGAAGACGAACGGTTACGTCGCGTTTGAAGATGCCGCTGAGCAGGGTCTTCATGAAGTAGATCAGATTGGCAACGGAGACCTCACGATCGATCATCATGCCTTCGAGCTGATAAAAGGTGTGTTCGTGAGAGGCGTCGACTTCTTCGTTGCGGAAGACACGGCCGGGAGCGATCATGCGCAGCGGCGCACCCAACGTTCTCATGCCGCGCACCTGCACGGGGGATGTGTGGGTACGCAAGAGATGGCCGTCGGAAAGCCAGAAGGTATCTTGCATGTCGCGAGCGGGATGAGTGGGCGGAATGTTGAGGGCGTCGAAATTATGCTCCTCCGTTTCCACTTCGGGGCCGTATAAAACGGCGAAGCCTAATGAGGTGAACAGGTCTTCGATCTCGGCTTGGATTTTCGTGATGGGGTGCAGCGAACCGGGTCGCACGCCGGGCGCGGGCAAAGTGACGTCGAGCCATTCGCCTGCAAGTTGCTCGGCAAGAGCCGCTCTTTCGAAACGTTCCTTTTTGGCCGAATACTCGGCTTCGAGATCCTGTTTCACGGAGTTCAACAGCTTGCCGATGCGGGCACGTTCTTCGGGAGCGAGTTTGCCGAACTCCTTGCTGATCTGGGCGAGTGTGCCTTTACGGCCGAGGGCTTCGACACGCGCTTCTTCGAGCGTATCGAGTGAACCGGCGGAGGCGAACGCAGCTAGCGTGGCGCGTCGCAATTCTTCCAGTTGAGTCTCAGCCATTGCGTTGCTTGCTACTGAAGCTTGGCTCCCAAGTGTTCAAGGAGTTCGACGAGATCCTGATGGCCTTTGAGCAGAGCCATATCTAAGGGGGATTGGTTGTTATCGGCGCGCTGATTGACATCGGCGCCGTTGGCCACGAGCGTTTCGGCCATTGCGCGATTGCCCGATTGCGCAGCGGCGTGCAGAGCGGTCCAACCGCCTTCCTGAGTGGCGTTCGGCTTAGCGCCGCGCTTCAGCAACAGATCGACTAACTGAGCGTTGCCCCCGGCGGCCGCGGCATGCAGCGGGGTGTTTTTCATGGAATTTGTGGAGCGACTGTCCACTTGCGAGCCGCGATCAATCAGCGCGTTCGCCAGTTCGGCCCAACCGAAGAAGGCGGCGAGATGCAAGGGGGTCCAGCCGTCGGTGCTAGGGGATTCGAGCAGCGAGGGGTCTTTGTCAATAGCGGCCAGTACGTGGCGCGTGTGGCCGGCCACGCATAAGGTGAAGACATCCAGAGCGGGGTGCAGGCTGAGCAAGTATTCGGCGATCTCGGGTTGGCGGTAATACTTGGAGAGCAAGAAAGCGCACTGACCGGCTTCGTTGGTGGCGTTGAGCAACAAGGGATCGGCGGAGAGGTCGGCGCGCACGGCGTCGAGATTGCCGCTCTTCACATGCTCGTGAAATGATTTGACGTCGGGCATGTGCTAAGCCGCGGGCAGGAAAACCTGCTCGGTCTTGTTCAATTCCCAGTCGAGGTGGTTGATATAGAAGAGCACGATGTCGCGCGAGTATTTGGTTGAGAACTCGTCGAAGACTTGTTTCTGCCAGCCTTCCTTCAAATACTCTTCGGGTTTGAGGTCTTTATCGAAGAAGCCCTGATCGTTCGGGATGCCGAGGGAGTTGAGGATGGCGGCGATCATTTCGAGGTGCGACAGCAAGAGGACTTGCGAAAGATCGGTAGCGAAGTCCTCTTCGCCGGCTTCGAGGCGCGCCCAGAACTTGGGCTCGGCTTTGCGCAAAGCTTCGGAGTTGAGCTTGACAAGGCGCGCGCGGGCCTTGAAGCGCTCATAAACCTGATAGGTTTTCAGCTTGCCGATCGAGATGCCACGCACGAGATTGTGAAAAACGTCAGGACCCAGCGCCTTGAAGACGCCACACATCTGCATCGTGAAAAGGTTAGCACAAACGAGGTTGCGCCCGGCTACGCTACAATTAGGAGTTTTGGGCTGGAACAGCCGAAACCATGAGCAATTTGATCGTTTTGGGAGCGCAGTGGGGCGACGAGGGCAAAGGCAAGATCGTCGACCTTTTCTCCGACAAGTTCGATGCGGTGGCGCGTTACCAAGGGGGACACAACGCGGGGCACACGGTTTACATTGGAGAGCGGAAATTCGTCCTCAAACTGATACCGAGCGGCGTGCTGCGGCCCGGAGTGCAGGCGGTGATCGGCAACGGCGTCGTTATCGATCCAAAGGCTTTGCTCGAAGAGATTCACGGCCTGGAAGCAATGGGCGTGAATGTCAAGGCGCAGTTGAAGATCAGCAACAGGGCGCATGTGATATTTCCGTTTCACCGGACGCTCGAGAAGATTTCAGAAGGGCGCGAAGACCGGGCGATCGGCACGACGTCGCGCGGGATTGGACCTTGCTATGAGGACAAGGTGGCGCGGCGCGGGGTGCGGGTCGCGGATCTGGTGGATAGCGATTTCGAGCGTCTTTATCGCGCGCTGGCGGAAGACAAGCAATTGATTGCCGATGCGTTCAAACTGACCGACCGGGTAGATTTCAAAGAGATCCTGGCGCAGTACAAGCAGTATGCGGATGAGATACGGCCGCTGGTTTGCGATACGCAGCACCTGCTGAACGGGCTAATTCGCGCGGGCAAGAGCGTTTTGTTCGAAGGCGCGCAAGGGACGATGCTGGACATCGATTTCGGTACGTATCCGTATGTGACGAGTTCGAGCGCGTCGGCGGGCGGGGCTTGTACGGGAACGGGCGTGCCACCGAATAAGATTGACGGAATTGTGGGCGTTTCGAAGGCATATATTACGCGCGTAGGCGCGGGGCCATTTCCGTCGGAAGATTTGACGGAGGTGGGCGAGGAGATCCGGCGGCGCGGGAACGAATTTGGATCGGTGACGGGGCGGCCGCGGCGGTGTGGGTGGTTTGATGTGCCGCTGTTAAGATATACAGCCGAGGTGAACGGCTTCGATAGTTTGATTATTACCAAGCTGGATGTGCTGGATGAATTACAAGAAATTCCGGTTTGCGTGGCGTATGAAGTAGATGGCAAGGTGGTGCATGAAATGCCGGCCAGCACGCGGCGAATGGAAGTGATCAGGCCGGTATTTGAGAGATTACCGGGCTGGCAGACGAAGACGCAAGGGATTGCGGAGATGGCTAAGCTACCCAAAGCGGCGCAGACCTACTTGAAGTTCTTGGAAGCGCGGACGGGCGTGGAGATTGGAAGTGTTTCGAACGGGCCGGAGAGGAATGAAACGATGATTATTCCGGGTTCGAAGTTGGAGAAGTTGCTGCGGTAGGCACACTTCGTGGATGAGGGCTGCGCGGCGGATGGGATCTTTTTCTTCGGGGAAAAGATCGGCGTGCTTGCGATGGCCGACGGCGTAGATGCCTTCTTCCAGAGGATGGATGCGGAGAGGACGCCATTTCAGAATCGGCGATGGTTTGGGTGAGGGTGGTTTCAGGGTCGGTGGTTGGCGCGTGTTTGCGGAAGACACGGTCAAGATGGAGTTGGTAGGCCTTGGCGTCGTCGGTGGGTAATAAAACAATGCGGCCTATGAGGCCGGTTTTGACGGCGTTCAAGGATGATTTGGCTTTGCCTTCTTCGGTCTTGGGGCCGGTGCTGTGGTGGGAATCGGCGCGATTGGCTGTTGCTCGGCGTGTTCGAACGACAAGATGAGCGGAATTGGCAGGGCTAGGAATACCGTCTTGGCGGGACTGTTTGAGAGATTTGCGCTCGGCGGCGCGACGGATAGCACGTGCTGACATGGGGATCGCTCCTGACTTATAAATTGCATGGGGCGCGGATGCGACGGATACGGAGCGAGTCTGTTTCCACAGGTAATCTTGCGTTAAGTGGTTTGGAATAAAATCTGTGGAAATGTTCAAAACCTGTTACTGAAAAATCGGAATTTGAAAAGCGTCCATACGGCGACGAAGCCGTCGCCGGCTTTGATCTTCTTTCCGGCCGCGATATTTCTGGGAGAGTAAGAGATGGGGACCTCCACGATATGGCAACCGCGCTTGAGAAGCTTGGCGGTGATTTCATGATCGGTTTCGAAGCCGCTGGTGGTGATGTTCATGGCAGTGAGGAGCGCGGCGGGGAAAAGTTTGTAGGCGGTCCAGGTATCTGTGAGCCATTTCCCGTAGAGGAGGAAAGTCCAAAGGCTTAGCAGGACGGCTGCGAGCCAGGCGCCGAAGGCTTGCTGCGGATGGCGTCCGGGGGTGAAGCTGAAAGCGTGGTGCGCGCGGATTTGGCCTAAGGTCCTGCTGCCGTACACGGCGTCAACGCCAGGGCGCAAGGCCTGCAGTAGGGCGGGATAATCTTGCGGGTCGTACTCGAGATCGGCGTCTTGAATGAGAATCAAATCGCCGGTGGAGGCCTGGATGGCACGCCGCAGGGCCGCACCCTTGCCTTGATTGAGAGTTTGGACCAGGACCTTGGTGCCAAGAAATGCGCGGGCGATGTTGGCCGTGGCGTCTTGAGAGCCGTCGTCGACGACAATGACTTCCTTTTGAAAGCCTAACGATTCCAGCGGTGCGGCGCGAACTTTCGCGAGCAAGGCGGCGATGGAGGGACCTTCGTTATAGGCAGGGATCAAAATGGAAACAAGCGGCATTAGTTGTTAGGCGAGGGAGTGGAAGACAAGTAAAGATCCTGTAGTCTCTTTACAGCCAGCTCGATTTTGAAATTCTGGCGGGCAGTTTGCGCGGCGGAGGTGGCGAGAGCAACACGGAGGGCGGGGTCTTGGGTGAGACGCGTGAGGCAGGCGGCGAGGGTGGCGGCATCGCCCACCGGGAAAGTAAAGCCGTTGACGCCATCGATGACCAATTCCGGTACCCCACCGACGTTCGATGCCACCACGCAGCAGCCACAGGCCATGGCTTCGAGCAACGCATTAGGAAAACTTTCCGATTCGGAGGTGAGAACAAAGATGTTCATCATCCTTAACCAAGCGGGAACGTCTTGGGTAGCGGGTTGAAACAGGCAGAATTGTTCGACGCCTCTAGACCGGGCCTGTTGCTGGAGCGAGGGGAGCATGGCGCCGCTACCGACGATGAGTAGTTTGGCATCGGAACGCACTCGTTGAAGTTGTGCGAAGGCGTCAATCAACAAGTCCACACGCTTTTCGGAGCGGAGGGCGCAGAGCGTGCCGATGACGAGCGAATCCTTGAAGAATTGTGGCTTGCCTTGGGCCGGCCCGGGGTAAAAGACGTGGGTGTCGACGCCGTTGTGCGAGAGGTAGATTTTCGACGCGGGAATGCCCTGGTTCGCGATCAGGGAGCGACGGACGGCGTCGGAATTGACCACGGTTTTGTGGGCTAGAGCATCGACCAGGCGGAGCATCCGGCGATGGAGTTTGGGGACAAGTTCGCGAAACTGGAGGTCGCTTGAAATCACAGTAGGCACGCGAAACCAGCGAGCTGCCGGAACGGCGAAGATGTTGCTGGGAACATCGAAGGTGTGGACGACTCGAATCTTGTTCTCGGCGAGAAAGCGCCCAAACCGGCGGGCGACGCTTAGGGTGGTAGGCGAGGCGAACGATTGCACGGGAAATTGGATCACCGGAACCTGGGCGGCGCGTAATTCCGCAAAGCGAAATCCGTGGGGATGGAAGCAGCCGACAAAGGGAGTAAATTGGTCGCGGTCGAGGCCGATGGCGACTTTGGTGAGATCCCGTTCGCATCCGCCCAAGTTTAGTTCCCGAACCATGAGAAGAATAGGTATTGGACGGCTAGTGAGGGCCATGCGATAAGATGCCCAGGAGTTATACCCGGCAGGGTCTGTTAGATCCCGGAACAACTTCAGTGTACAGGGCGAGTGGAAGCAAGTTTTGGCGTGGAAGAAAGGTATTCGCTGGCCGATTAGAATAGTCTGGGGGAGTTTTTAGGTACAGCGGGCCGAGGGCACCATGAATTGTGCGCGAAAAGAGTGCCCCGATTCGCACTAATAAATCAAACCCTTTTTTTTCATGCCGACCCACGTCCCAGAGCAAAAACACGCGGAGAGCTTCTTTATTCATGTGCTCTGGAATTGGTTGAGCGTTGCCGCGAATCTTTTCGTTGGTTTTACCCTAACGCGATTCCTGATTCGCAGTTTGACGGACGAGCAATATGGCGTTTGGTTCCTGACGTTTTCGCTGGCCGAATACGCCACGCTATTCGACTTTGGGTTTCGCTCGGCGGTGGTAAATTTCGTGTCGCGCTTCCGGGTACAACAGGATAACCAGGCCATGAGTGAAGCGATCAGCACGGCGCTGGCTTATTTCGTTGGAATTGCGGCGTTTTGCCTGGCGCTGGCCTTGGCGCTGGCAAATCAGGCGTACCGATTCTTCCACATCAGTCTGGCCAATCGAAGTGATTTTGGGTTTCTGCTCACCGTGGTCGGCTTCATTTGGGCGGGTACGTTTATTTCGAATATTTTTCAGGCGTCGCTCGAGGCGTTTCAAGCGTTCAAGATCGCCAATAAGATTGTGGTGGGCACGCTGCTGGTGCGGTCGATCTGCTGTGTGATCGTGCTGTATCTGGGTTACCATTTGCGGGCTCTGGGTATTTGCACGCTGATCGCGCAGTGCGCCAGCTGGGTGATGATCTACACGGCGTTCCGGCGGGTGCTGCCGGATATAAAGGTGGACCGCAAATTTATCAGCGCGGCGCGCTGGAAGGACATGGCCAAATACGGCGTCAATTCGGTTTACGCCAACGTGGGCGGACTTTTTCTGAACCAGGGGCCGCCTCTGGTGATCGGCCATTATTTGCCGGCTACGTTCGTGGGGTATTACGGTCTGCCTTTCCGTCTGCTCAACTACATGGTTGATCTGATTACGCGCATAGGATTTGTGACGGCGCCTAAAACGTCGGAGCTTTGGGCGCAGGGGCAGCGTGAGCAAATCGGCCGTTTAGGGACGCGGCTGAATCGCTATTGCTTTGCATTGTTTCTTCCGCCAAGCATTTTTCTGGCTTTTTATGGGCAGCCGTTGCTCACTAAGTGGCTGGTGCGGCCCGAGTTTGTGAGCCAATGCGCGCCGCTTTTGCCGGTGTTCACGCTGTCGGTTTCATTGGCGGTATCGGCGCAGTTTAATTCCAGTTCGATGCTTTACGGAATGGCGAAGCATGGGTCTTTCGCCTTGTCACTGTTGGCGGAGGCGGTACTTTCGCTGACGGGGATGGCGCTGGTTTTGCCATATTACGGGATATTTGGCGCGGCGTGCGTATCGGCGGGGTTAACGATTGTCAATCGCGGCTTTATTACGCCGTTCATTTTGTGCAGGGAACTGCCGTATAACTATCTGCACTATATGGGTTCGATCTATCTGCGGCCTTTGTTGAGCGCTCTGCCGGTAGTTGGCTTAGCAATGTTGCTGCGGTCTTCCTGGCTACCGGGTCAAACTATTACGCAGTTGGTGCTGGCAGGTGGGTTGATTTTGGCGAGCGGGCTGCTGTTGTCACTGGTGTTTTGCGTGGAGCCGGTGCATCGGGCGTTGTTGTGGAGAACGCTACGGCAGAGGGTGGGGAAAGAGACGCCAGTACCGAAGCCCGATCCGCAGTATACGTAAGGTTGGTTGCGTTCTGTGCCATCGGTTCCGGAACGCAGGCGAACCGCCTGCGCGACCCAGCCACCAGCCAAATAAGCCATCAAGTGATCAAATCAAGGGTCTAATCGAGGTGGGGGACAGAGCGGGTGGCGGCACAGATGCCGCGTTTGCTCGAGCGCACGAAGTTGACGAGATGCCGGGTGTGTTCGCAGGGCAATTCGTTTTCAATGCGCTGCAAGGCTTCCTCGCGCGGCAGGCCGGCGCGGTAGAGCAAGCGGAAGGCGGCTTTCAAACGCTTGATGTCGTCGAGGGAGAAGCCGACGCGCTTTAGGCCGACGATGTTCAGCCCTTTGGCGGCGACGTTGAAGTCCGAATAGAGAAAGAAGGGCGGAAGGTCGCTATTGACGCGCGTGTTGCCGCCGACCATGGCGAGCCGGCCGATTTTCGAGAACTGATGGATCACGACGCCGCCGGAGATGAAGGCCTGGTCCTCAATTTCAACATGGCCGGCGACGAGCGCGCAACTGGCCACGACGATGTTGTCACCTAATATTGAGTTGTGGGCGATGTGGCCCGAGGTCATGATGAAGTTGCCATCACCAACGCGGGTTTCGGATTCGGGTTGGGTGCCGCGTGAAATGGTGAAATGCTCACGGATTTTGTTGCGCTGGCCGACGCGCAGATAGCTGCGCTGGCCGTTGAAAGCTTTGTCGAGCGGATCGGTCCCGAGGACCACGCCGGCGGAGATTTCGTTGTGGTCGCCGAGCGTGGTCCAGCGCTTAATGAGGACGTAGGGCTCTAAAACGCAGTTCGCGCCGAGGGTCACGTCCGCTTCGAGCACACAGTATTCGCCGATGCGCGTGCCTGGGCCGATCACCGCGGCGGGATCGATACGGGCAGTGGGGGCGATATATGCGGCTTGGTTGCCAGCCATCAAATGTTAAGTATGGATCATGCCTTTCACAATTGCCGAGTTAGCCGAACTGGTAGGGGGCCGCCTCGTGGGCGACGGCACGAAGGTTGTCAGCAGTGCGAATACGCTTGAGAACGCCGGGCAAAGCGATCTGGCGTTTGCGGCGAGCCGCAAGGCGCTGGAAGCCGCTGCCCAAGCGTGCGCCGGCTGTCTGCTAGTGCCTTTGTCTTTCGAACAGGAGCTGAAAATTCCTGTCATACGAGTGGCCGAGCCGCGAGTTGCTTTTGCTAAAGCGCTCGCAAGCATTTATCCTCGCAAGAGGCTGACGCCCGGAGTGCATCTAACGGCGGTGATCGCGAGTAACGCGCGACTCGGCGAGCGCTGCCATGTGGGCGCGCATGTTTCGATAGGCGAGAACGCGCAGGTTGGTGACGATTGCCAGATAGGGCCGGGATGCGTCCTCGGCGACGATGTCCAGATCGGCAGCGGCTCGACGTTGCATGCACGCGTGACGCTCTATGATCGCGTCAGGATCGGCACGCGCGTGATTATTCACTCCGGCGCGGTGATTGGCGCGCATGGTTTTGGTTTTACCCGCGCTGGGGACCACTATGAAAAATTTCCGCAGGTTGGCGATGTGGAAATCGGCGACGATGTGGAAATCGGCGCGAATTGCTGTATTGATCGCGCGGCGCTGGGAACAACGCGCATTGGCAGCGGCAGCAAGCTAGACAATCTGGTGCATGTGGCGCACAATTGCGTGATTGGGCGGCATGTGGTGGTGGCTGCGCAAACGGGTTTTTCGGGGAGCGTGACGGTGGGCGATTATGCGGTGATCGGCGGCCAAGCGGGTATCGGGGAAAAGGCGAAGATTGACGCGCACGCAGTGGTGGGTGGCAAAGCGGGTGTGCTGACCTCCGCGACGGTGCATGCGGGTGAACCGGTCTGGGGCATTCCGGCGAGGCCGCTGCGGGGGCATTTGAAAGGGCTCGCCCACATTCAAAAACTGCCTGACCTCAACGCCCTGGTGCGCGAGATCAGGCAGCGTGTGGCGGACCTGGAGTCGGCGCGGACTTAAGGTCTGCAATTTACGAGTCTGAGAGGAAGGCATTGCCAAGCGGCATATCCTGGCGCGTGCCTGAGGCGCGCTCCAAAATCCGATTGGCTTGTGACACCATCGCGCGGATCTGCTCGAGATGTGTACATATTTTTTCGTCTGCGGCGGTTAGCTCAAGATAGTACGCGAGCGAATCGATAACGCCGAGCGGTTGGCGTAGTTCGTGAATAATTTCTTCGGAGAGCACAGGGATAGCACCTGCTAGTTTTCGATTGATAAGTTCGCCGTGGGCAAGAGGAACGTCTTGCAATACCACGCTGAACGGTGAAGCCACTTTGTTCATGCAACTTGTTGGGTTTCTTTCCATGTCAACAACGCGGAAAACGTTGAGCAATGTTTTCCGACCGTTTGATTGTGCCTTTGATTCGCTTTGGAGTCAATAGCGCCGACGCCTAATTCAGCGATCTTTTTTCGCAACCGTTGGTTTTGCGTCCTGGTACGAGCGGTGTGGTATTCTCAGGACGTAAAATAAATAACGGATGGGCCTGTGGCGCAGTTGGGAGCGCGCTTCCATGGCATGGAAGAGGTCGACGGTTCGAACCCGTCCAGGTCCACCAAAGTCTCCACCCTCACGAGCGTGTTGTACGTCCCTCGCAATTTTGAAAAACAAACCCAAACTATTTAGTCTATTGGCTCTGATCTGATTGGATGATTTCCAGCAAAAGTCCGGGACGCTAATCTCGGACCTTTGCTGTTCGGAGGAAAGGCAATACGCGTTCCGACGTAATGCCTTAATTGAGCACTATAATACCGCAGATTTTTCGGGAATACAAATTATTGTAACGGTCTTGATCTGACTGGACAGCTCCTGTACGGTGCTTGCAAAGACTCCGAGCTTTGCCTCAGGAATTGCAATCGTTCGTCAACAGTCATATTCTTATGCTACTCCTCGGCTCGCCTCATGCCCCATCTCGCGCCACGCCAGTCGAATCTCTCACCACAAACTCCGGGTCAATCAGAATTTCTCTGTCGCCATTTGACGACTTTTCGTGATTCTGCACCAAACTATCGAAAACACTCTGGCCAATGCGGTCGCGCGGAATATGGACCGTGGTCAGCGCGGGGGAACAGAACTCGGAAAGCTTAATATTGTCGAACCCTGTTACGGAAACGTCTTGCGGAATTCGTATTCCCTGATCCCGCAATTCGCGAAGTACCCCGATAGCGGTGAAGTCGTTCACGCAAATGATGGCCGTTGGCATAAACTCGGAAGCGAGAAGCTGCCGGGCTGCTTTGCGGCCGCCTTCGGGGCCGTCGGCTTCGGCCTCGGTAGTCACTTCCAAGTGCGGCGAATAGCGCGTCGCCGTTTCGAGGAAAGCTTTCTTGCGCTCATCAATCGGCGCGAGCTTGGCGTGATGCCCGATAAATGCCATACGCGTATGGCCGAGATTGTGCAGGTACTGCACCGTCTTTTCGATGCCCTTGCGGTAATGCACACGGATGTTGGTAATGTGCTTGCCGGGAGCTCCCACGTCGTAAAAGACCACGGGCATGCTGCCATTGGCGAGTTCGTCGCGCAATGCCGGATCCATTTCGGAAACGATGACCGCCAGGCCCGCCACGCGGCGGCCCATCATGAGACGAATACTTGAAACGAGGCGTTCCGGCTGGTAACCAGTGTTGGCCGCTACCACCTCGTAACCGTGCGTGAGGGCGGCCGACTCAAGCGCTTGGAACACGTCGAAAAAGAAGGGATTTTCCATATTCGACATCACGATACCCAGCGTGCGGCTACGCCCGCCTGCCAAAGTTCGGGCGTGCAGGTTCGGGTGATAATTTAGCTCGGCTACCGCCTTCATCACTCGAGCGCGCGTAGAACTTTTCACCACATCCAGGTTGTTTAGTACGCGCGAAACCGTAGCGGGCGAAACGCGCGCGCGTTTCGCCACTTCATCAAGGCTCATGAGAAATCTACCTAGATGGTAGCGCTTACAGAGGTAAGGCTATTATTGCTCCGCGAACATGATGACTTAACTCCGTAAACCATCGAAAACCGTCTCAATCTCCGCTTTTGCTTCCGCCGATGGCGGCACAAAAGGCAAACGTGGCGGCCCACCATAGTAGCCGTTCAAATCCATGGCGTGTTTCAAGCCCGGTATGCCGTGCTTGCCGGCAATCAACCTGGCGGCGGGCATAATTCGTTCCTGCCAGTCCTTCGCCGCTTCCTGCTCGCGCGTGCGAAACGCTTCCCACACCGTTACGCACGCATAGGGCAAGGCGTTGGCAATGGCCAGAATCGCGCCTGCCGCACCCAGTTGCAGCGCTTCGCCGAAACCCGCGCCCGACCCTGAAAAAACTTGAAACCCTGGTTTCACGGCTGCCACAACATGTTTCATGCGTTCGTTATCTCCCGAGCTATCCTTCATTCCGGCAACATTGGGATGATGTGATAGTTCGGCCACCGTCTCCACCGGCAGCATGTAGCCTGTCACTTGCGGAATGTTGTAAATCAGCACCGGAATCTTCGAGCGGTCGGCCACCGCGCGGAAATACAAGGCTTGCGTATCGGGTCGGTGCATTTGGGTGCGGTAGTAAAAAGGCGTGAGCGCCAGCGCATAATGAAAGCCGATATCCGCCGCGCGATTGGCCACTTTCACCGTTTCATGAACGCTCTCGGCACCGACGCCGGCTATCAAGATCTTGCCCTCGGCCGCCGCCTGCTTTACCCACTCCATCAACTGAATTCGTTCTTCGACGCTGAGCAGCGGTGTTTCGGCGGTCGAACCGCAAACCGTGTAGCCCGTCAAAGCGATCTGATTCAGCTTTTCGACGTTGTGCAGAACTTTGGCTTTGTAGAGCTCGCCTTGGTGATCGAAACAGGTGGCCAGCGCGGGGAAAATTCCTTGAAGTTTCATGAGACCTCCGACTACAAAATAGAACAAGCCTGCGGCTGAGTAGCAACCGGCAGGCTTGTGGAACCGCGTAAAAATCTATTTCGCGATGAAGGTGACCATCAAAGCGTAAAGGCCCAGCGATTCGATAAAGGCCAAGCCAAGCAAAAGCGATACGCGGATGGCGGCAATCGCTCCAGGATTGCGGGCCATCGCTTCGGCTGCTGAAGCGGTCGCTCTGCCTTGGCCAAGACCGCAGAGTCCAGAAGCAATACCGACCGAAAGGTAAGCCGCGGCCTTTCTGGTGGCCTCGGCGGAAGAGGCGCTGTCCGCCCCTTGTGCCAGCATCGGAGTCGCTAAAGCGAGCAAGCCGATACCTAGCGTCATCATTTTGTTTTTCATTGTTTCTCCTAAGTAAAATGCCGCCAGGAGGTGGTTCGACACCGTGCGTTGGGACGCCGGGCGCTCACACTGGAAGCGCGATAAAGCCTAATGCTCGTGCGAAACTGCGCCGCCCACATAAACCATGGCGAGCATCATAAAAATGTAAGCCTGCAAAATGCATGCAAAAGAGTGCAGGCCGATAAAAACAATTGGAATGAAAATCTTTGTAAGGGCCACGAACGTCGTGGAAACCTGCTCACCGGCCAACATGTTCGCCCAAAGCCGGAGCGTGAGCGAGAGCGGACGCGCCGAGTGACTGATCAATTCCACCGGCAGCAGGAGCGGAATCAGCCATGCGACTGGGCCCAGAAACTGCTTTATGTAGGCAAAACCGTTTGCCTTAATGCCGGCAGAGTGATAGAAAACGAAAATCGATAAGGCCATCCCCATGGGCACGGCAGCGTTCATGGTGGGTGCCATAAAGCCTGGAATCAGCCCGAGCGCATTCATGAAAAAGATAAAAAGAAAAATCGTCCCGAACATCGGAATGTACTTCGCTGCGCCATGTTCCACCATTTCCTCGGCGGAGGCATGAACGAATTCGTAGAACAGTTCGAAAATATGCTGAAGTTTGCCGGGCCGGTCCACCGAAAGCCGGCTCCTCAGAAAGCCGAAAAGCACCACCAGCAGCAGCACCACCAGGATCTCACCAACCATCCAATCGGCCCATGGATGACCCGCGTCATGCTTGAATTTGATCGCGTCCAGAAGAGCGTTCGCGGGCGCCGCTAAGGCGCGGTTAAACAGGGCAGTGATCCAGAGTTCCGATTCCATTTAGTTCTAGTGCGAAGACCGGCTTACAAAGAAGTTTTCGAACAGCTCGATAACCGTGGCAGTGACGACTGCCGCAGTGCTGGTGAGAAGGCCCAGTATTACCGGCAAAGCACTGACATCCAAAGCTTTGACTATAGCATAGGCGACCAGAATCATGACTACATAACGAACGAAGAAAACGCCGGCATGCCAGGGCTTTTTGGGCGGTTCGTCGGCCGCTGCCGGTTCGATGCTGCGTGTCAATTTCTCATACAACCACAAATTTCCAATCGAGCCTAAGGCGCCTAATGCGAAACCCGCCGCCGAGCGCCACCCTTGTTGCACGAAATATAGGGCAAAGCCGAGCAAACCAAAGCCTAGGTTTGACCAGTAAAGGCGGCGCAAAAAGAGTGCGGCTTCAGGCTCAGTCATTTGGGGACTTCTCCGGGAGCTTGCAGGCGCTTTTCATCGGCCAGAAGTTGACGAATGATGTGACTGAGCCCGCTGACTGTGCCGAGAATAATCCCAACCGCGCGCAGCACAGGCCAGTGTAGCCAGTGTTCGGCCAGCGCACCGAGCAAAAAGCCGGCAATCACAGAGCCGGGCAGCGTACCGGCCATCGCCAGATATTTTGCGCCGGTGATCGATGATTTGCCCGCTGGAGATGGCATCTTAGGAGTCGAATCCGACCCAACGTTTCAGGCCAGGCATATCAAGGCCGAATTGATCAAGCACGCGGCCCACGACATGGTTCACAAGATCGTCAACCGTGGCGGGCTTGTTATAGAAGGCCGGAATGGGCGGGAAAATCACTACGCCCATACGCGCCAAAGCGAGCATGTTCTCCAAATGTATTTCGCTAAAAGGGCTTTCGCGGGCGAGCAGCACCAGTTTGCGACGCTCCTTGAGAGCTACATCAGCCGCGCGGCTGATCAACGTATCGCCAAAGCCCATGCGAATGGCTGCGAGTGTTTTCATGCTGCAAGGCGCCACAATCATGCCGTCGGTTTTGAAAGAGCCGCTCGAAATGGGCGCAGCTTGATTTTCATGATGATAAACGGTAGTGGCTAACCCTTCCACCTGCGCCAGCGATGCCGTGGTCTCATGTGCGATGGTCGACCGCGCCCATTTACTGATCACCAAATGAGTTTCAATGTTCAACGCGTTCAGCGCTTCAAGCGTGCGAATTCCAAAGAGTGCGCCCGATGCGCCGGTAATAGCGACCACCAATCTCATCCACTCCCAGTCTACTGGCTGGAAGACAGAGCCTTAACTAACTCGTACAGAAATGTCTGCCCCTCATAAAACCCATCCACCGACATCCGCTCGTCTCTGCCGTGCATGCGCATATCGTCGCGTTCCATAAAAAAGCCTTGTACGCCATAGGTGGGAATACCGGCAGCCCGCAGATAAAGGCCGTCGGTAGCACCAGGCACCATGATGGGCAAAACCGGAACCGCCGGCCACATCGAGTCGGTAATCCGGCTGATAGCAGACATGAGATCCGCGCGCAGGGGCGAAGCGGGTCCGTGCTTCACCTCCCCAAGCAGTTTGATTTTTACCTCTTTATCCGCCAGCACGTTTTCAAGCGCCGCTTGGATATCTTCCAACTTGTCATCGGGCAAGATGCGGCAATTTACCGTGGCTGCGGCGAGTTGCGGCAGCGCGTTCATGGCATGACCACCTTCCAGCTGTGTCGCTACGCAAGTGGTGCGCAGGGTCGCGTTCCAGGCCGGAGAAGCGCTAGCCACTCGCTGCAAAGCCTCCGCGTCGCCCGTTGCGGCTTTCCGAAAGTCATCGGCCAAAGAGCCAGTTTGAATTTTCGCCATCTTCTCCGCATAAGCGCGCGTCACATCGTTGGTCTTGATCGGGAACGAGAAGTGCGAGAGCCGTTCCAGAGCGCCGGCCAGGCGGTAGATAGCGTTATCCGGTACGGGCATGGAACTGTGGCCGCCTTTGTTGCGGACCTCCAGCCGGAAATTCGCTACGTATTTTTCGCTCACTTGCACGTCGTTCGAAATTCGTTTGCCGTTCGACATTTCACCCCATCCGCCCTCATTCAGGCATAGGTCGGCGTCAATCAAATCGCGGTGATTCTTGATAAGCCAAGCGACCCCGTTATAAGGTCCACCGCCTTCTTCATCGGCGGTGATGGCGACAATAAGGTCTCGGTTCGGTTTGAATCCTTCAGTCTTGTAGCGGATCAAATTAGCAATCCACGCTGCGGCCTGCGCCTTATCGTCGGAGGTGCCGCGGCCGTAGAAGTAACCGTCTCGCTCAGTGAAGACAAAAGGATCGAGGCTCCAGTCTTCGCGCTTCGCTTCGACAACATCGCTATGCGCCAGTAAAAGGAGCGGCTTGAGTGCTCCAGAACCGTGGTAGCGCACGACAAGGTTGGCTTTATGCGGTGCTGCACCGCCAATGAAGATATCAGCCGCGGGGAACCCCGCTGCTTTCAGGCGCTCAGCCAATGCTTCTGCAACGGGCGTGGTTGCTCCCGTATTGAAACCCGATTTGATCTCGATGATCTGTTTGAATATTTCGCGGGCCGAGGCGCGCTCGGCCAGCGACGGCAAATTGTCCGCGGCAAAACAGCTGCCGGTGAAGAGGGCCAGAAGCAACGATCTCCGCATGGGAGTTATTGTTTCATGCCCGGCGGAAACTACCCCGCGCTCGCCGCTGCTGCGCCAACCGAGTTCAGTTCCTTCACAATGCTTCCCACAAAAGACTTGGCATCGCCGAACAACATGAGCGTTTTGTCCATGTAGTACAGCTCGTTGTCGATTCCGGCGAAACCCGGGCTCATGCCGCGTTTGATCACCATCACGGTATGCGCCTCATATGCCTTTAGAATCGGCATGCCTGCGATGGGGCTGGTTTTGTCGTTCGTAGCCGCAGGGTTGACGACATCGTTCGCGCCAATCACCAGGGCGACATCCGTCCGTGCAAAATCAGAATTGATTTCCTCCATTTCGAGCAGCTTGTCGTACGGTATATCGGCCTCGGCCAGCAACACGTTCATATGGCCGGGCATGCGGCCGGCAACGGGATGGATAGCAAAACGAACCTCAACGCCGCGTTTCGTTAAAAGGTCGTGCATTTCACGCAACTTGTGTTGTGCTTGCGCGACGGCCATGCCATAACCGGGGATAATAATTACACTCCGAGCGGCGTCGAGAATTTCGGCTGCTTCCTCCGGCGAGGCTGAACGCACGGGCCGTTCCGTGGTTTTGGCCGCGCTGGTTTGAATCGTTCCGAACGCGCCGAACAGCACGTTTGAGAAAGAGCGGTTCATGGCACGGCACATGATCACGGATAGAATAAAGCCGGAAGACCCGTCGAGCGCGCCGGCAACGATGAGCAGTTTGTTATCGAGCGCAAAACCCATGGCGCTAGCGGAGAGTCCGGCGTAAGAATTAAGCAGCGCAATCACGGTCGGCATGTCCGCGCCGCCAATAGGAATAATCAACAGCACGCCGAAGATCAGGGAAAGCAGCGCGAAGATGGGGAAAAGCCAGGTCTTTTCGGGCGAGGCGATGAGCGCGATACCAATGATGACAGCCAGACCCAAAATGCTCAGATTCACCACATTTTGACCCTTGTAAGTGATGGGCCGAGTGGGCAGAATCTCCTGCAGTTTGCCGAAAGCCATGAGACTGGCCGTGCAGGTTAGAAAGCCGAGCAGCGTTTCCAGAACCAGTGCGCACATGACAAAACCGTTCGGCGTATGGCGGTAATATTCAGCGGTGCCAATCAGGGCGGAAGCTAACGCACCGCAAGCATGGGACACCGCCGTCCTTTGCGGTACAGCGGTCATCGGCATCATATACGCGATCGGCACGCCAATCGCAGAACCGACAAAAAACGCGATGAAGATCCATTCGTAGTTGACTACTTCAAAGCGCAGCAGCGTGCCGACAACCGCGAGCAGCATGCCGATTTCGCCCACAATCACGCCGCGGCGCGCGGTTGCCGGCGAATTCATCCACTTGATGGCCAGTATGAAGCCGGCAGCGGCGAGGATATAGAAAGCCGGAAATAGTGCGTCCATTAGCGTTTCTCCGGCGCGCGTTTTTTGAACATCTTCAGCATGCGATCGGTGATCAGGTAGCCGCTCACGACGTTCACGGTCGAGGCCACCACCGCGATGAAGCCCAAGCTGCGCGTGAGCGGCGAGGCGTCCTTCGCACCCGTAATGAGAATTGCGCCGACAACAGCGATAGCCGATATCGCATTGGTAAGCGACATGAGCGGCGTGTGGAGCAACGGGGAAACCCGGCGGATCAATTCAAATCCCAGGAACGCCGCGAGCATAAAAACCCAGATGGCGATTTCGTATTTGTTCATGATTGTTACCTTCCGGCTGAGGCGCTCAACTGGCTTTGGAGCGCTTCGAGAACGCGCCCATGGACGATTTTGCCGTCGTGCGTCACCAGCGTTTCGCGAATAATCTCATCCTCTTGATTAATGTTCAGAGCACCGTCTTTGAAGAGCAATTTAATGAACGAAGTGATATTCGAGCTGTACATCTGACTGGCGTGATAGGGAACCATGGAGGGAACATTGAGGGGGCCAAGCACGGAAACGCCCTGCTCCACAATGGTTTCGCCGGGCCTTGTCACCTCGCAATTCCCACCGCGTTCGGCGGCGATGTCGACAATCACAGAGCCGGGCTGCATGGCCAGCACCATGTCTCGCGTGACAAGAATAGGCGCTTTGCGGCCCGGTATAGCGGCGGTGGTAATCAGCACGTCCTGCTCGCGAATCACGTCGGTGAGAAGCTCGCGCTGGCGCCGATAGAAGGCTTCGTCCATGGCTTTGGCGTAGCCGCCTTTGTCTTCAGACGTCTTCGAATCGACGTCGAGAATGACGAATTTTCCACCCACGCTCTCCACCTGCTCCTTGACCACTGGCCGCACGTCGTAGGCGGAGACGACCGCGCCCAAGCGGCGCGCCGTGGCGATAGCCTGCAGGCCGGCGACACCCACGCCGAGCACGAAAACCTTAGCCGGTGCGATGGTGCCGGCGGCCGTCATCAGCATGGGAAACATTTTTGGCAGTTCGATGGCCGCCAGCAGGACAGATTGATATCCGGAAATGGTAGCCATGGAAGAGAGTGCGTCCATGCTTTGGGCGCGCGTGATACGCGGCATCAATTCCATACCGAAGAATGAAACGCCGCCCGCAGCCAAGTCGGAGCACTCCTGAGCGGCGGTCAGAGGTTCGCCGAATCCAACGACCGCCTGGCCGGGACGCAACAACGCCAGATCGGCGCGGCCGGCATCGGGATTAGCGCCCAACGAACGCACTTGCGCGATCAAATCGGCGTTTGAAAAAAGCGTCTGGCGATCGACTATCTGCGCGCCGCGTGCCGTGTAAGCGTCGTCGGGATAGCCGGATGCGACGCCAGCTTGCCGCTCGATCAGCACCTCGATCCCTAACTTACGCAGCGCTTCGCAATGACGCGGCGCTATCGCTACGCGGCGTTCCCCGAAGAACGTTTCGCGAGGAGTTCCAATTATGGCGGGCAACAGAGCCTCCGGTTTTATTCAACAGAGTAATATCACACATAAGACGTACGATCTTCTGTTTGCGTTATGGCTCGTTGATATAATGCCAGCAAAATATAATGAATGACGAGCTACGTGCCGCTGGTCATAGGTCCTCGTGAAACCGACTGATGTTCAAAATCCCGATTATTTCCACAAGGTTGTAGATTGCCAGTGGGCGTGCCCCGCGCATACCAACGTACCGGAGTACATCCGTCTCATTGCGCAAGAGCGTTACACCGATGCCTATTTGTTGAATAGGGAATCGAATGTGTTTCCCGGTATTCTCGGACGGACTTGCGATCGCCCTTGTGAACCTGCCTGCCGCCGCGGAAGACTGGACGGAAAGCCTGTCGCCATTTGCCGCTTGAAACGCGTCGCTGCCGACAATCGCGATGAAGTGAAGCATCTTTTGCCGAAAGCCCCCGCGCAAAAGAATGGCAAGCGCGTAGCGCTGGTTGGGGCCGGACCGGCTTCGCTAACCGTGGCTAACGACCTGATGCCTCTGGGCTATCAAGTGACAATTTTCGAAAAGCAAGACATGCCGGGCGGCTTGATGCGCTCCAATATTCCGTCATTTCGTTTGCCTGAGCACGTGCTGGGCGAAGAGATCGACTATATTCTCGATACGGGTGTTGACATTCGCTACAACTCGCCCGTGAACAGCATGAAGGCGCTGTTGGATGAGCGTTTTGACGCGATCTTCGTGGGCAGCGGGGCGCCGCGCGGTAAAGATTTGGATGTGCCCGGGCGGCATGACACCAGCCGCATTCATATCGGAATCGATTGGCTGGAATCGGTGGCATTCGGCCATGTGAGTTCGATCGGCGAACGCGTGCTGATTATCGGCGTGGGGAATACGGCGATGGATTGCTGCCGGTCGTCGAGACGGCTTGGTGGCAAAGACATAAAGGTGATGGCGCGGCGGCCCAGGCAGTATTTCAAAGCGTCGCCTTGGGAGTTGGAAGATTCCGAAGAAGAAGGCGTTGAGATTCTGGTGAATCACGCGCCGAAGAATTTTGTGGTGGAAAACGGCTTGCTGAAAGGCATGACCTTTGAGCGCCTGGAATGGGACGCGGCGGCGAAAAAATCGAAAACCATCGACGAAGTTTTTCTGCCTGCGGACGACGTGATTTTGGCTATCGGGCAGGAGAACGCGTTTCCGTGGATTGAGCGCGATTTGGGCATCGAGTTCGATAAGTGGGACGTACCGGTGGTTGCCGAGAAGACGTTCCAATCCACCCGGCCGGGTGTTTTCTTCGGCGGCGATGCAGCCTTCGGGCCGAAGAACATCATCTGGGCCGTCGAGCATGGGCACCAGGCAGCGATCTCGATTCACAATCAGTGTGAAGGCGTGCCGCTGGCTGAACGCCCGGCTTACGGCATGAATCTGGTGACCCAGAAAATGGGCATCAGCGAATGGAGCTACAAGAACGACTATTCAGCGGCGCTGCGTCAGAAGATGAAGCACGTCGACTTAGTCGAACGCTTCAACAAGATGAACATCGAAGTGGAGTTGGGCTTCACGGCGGAGCAGGCAGCGGCGGAAGTGGGGCGCTGTTTGAACTGCGACGTGCAAACGGTGTTCACCGCGCCCAAGTGCATCGAGTGCGACGCCTGCGTGGATATCTGCCCGGTACAGTGCCTGACGATTACGCGCAATGGTGACGAGTTGGATCTGCGCGCGCGATTGTCGGCACCGGCCTTGAACCCGGAGCAGGATGTTTATGCTTCGGCGGCATTGCCGCAAACCAGCCGCATCATGGCCAAAGACGAAGATGTTTGCGTGCATTGCGGCTTGTGCGCGGAACGCTGCCCAACGGCGGCATGGGACATGCAGAAATTCCAACTCATCATTCCATATGCGGGCGTGAAAACGTGCAGCCAAACTCTAGCGGCAGTGTAAACGATTTCGCCATTAAATTGGCGAATGTCAACGGGACCGGTTCGGCGAGCGCCAACGGCTTGTTGATGCAAGCGATTTTCCGGATGGGCATTCCGGTATCGGGAAAAAATCTTTTTCCCTCCAATATTCAGGGCTTACCCACCTGGTATGAGATCCGCGTCAACGACGAAGGCCACACGGCGCGCGCCATCAACTACGACCTGATGGTGGCGATGAATTCGCAGACCTATGGGCGCGACATTAAGGAAGTGCGCCAGGGCGGATATGTACTTTACGATTCGTCTTGGCCGCTGGATAAGAGCCTCTACCGCGATGATGTAAACTTCATGCCGATTCCGTTCGCGCAGATGTGCAACGAACGGTTCAAAGACGCACGCGCGCGCACGTTGATGAAGAATGTCGCCTATGCAGGGGCGCTGGTGGCCACGCTCGAAATTGACATGCACACCGTAGAAGCGCTGCTGGATGAGCGCTTCGCCGGCAAGAAGGCCTTGCGCGATTCGAATTTACAAGCTCTGAAGATTGGCTACGACTACGCGAAAGAGCATTTCAACTGTCCGCTGCCGTTTCACTTGCAGCCGATGGATGCCAACGGCGACAAGGTGCTGATCGACGGCAACACTGCTACGGCCTTGGGCTGCGTTTATGCCGGCGCGACGGTAGCGGCCTGGTATCCCATCACGCCGGCCACCTCGGTGATGGATGCCTTCAAGGAATTTTGCGAGAAATACCGGCGCGACCCGGAAACCGAGCGCAATAACTACTGCATTATTCAAGCCGAAGATGAACTGGCGGCGATCGGTATGGTGATTGGCGCTTCGTGGAATGGCGCGCGGGCGTTCACGTCCACAGCAGGGCCGGGAATTTCGTTGATGAACGAATTGCTGGGGCTGGCGTATTATTCGGAAATTCCGGCGGTGGTGATAGATGTGCAGCGCGTAGGTCCTTCAACGGGCATGCCAACGCGCACGCAGCAGGCGGATCTGCTTTCCTGCGCTTACGCTTCGCACGGCGACACGAAACACATTCTGCTTTTTCCGGCGAACCCGGCGGAATGTTTCGAGTTTGCGGTGAAGTCGTTTGATTTAGCGGAGCGGTTTCAGACACCGGTGATCATGATGTCGGATCTGGATATCGGCATGAACGATTGGGTAGTGCCGCGGCTGACTTGGGACGATTCATACCGGCCGGATCGTGGGCGAGTCTTGAACGAAGCAGATCTGAAAGAGATGCCGAAATATTTTCGTTATTCAAACGAAGACGAGAATTTTGTCGCGCCGCGCACGCTTCCAGGGGTGGCTGCAAAGGGCGCTTATGTGACGCGCGGATCAGGCCACAACAAATTCGGCGGTTATACCGAGACGCCGAGCGAATATCAGGAAGTGCTTGATCGGTTGGCAAAGAAGCATGCGGCGGCGGCGGATTTTGTGCCAGGGCCGAAGATGCAAATGGTGGACAAAGCGCAATATGGCGTGGTGACGCTGGGCGGTTGCGACTTGGCGGTGCGCGAAGCGATCGGCGCGCTGGCAGAGCAAGGCATCAACCTGGACTACCAGCGCGTGTGCGGCTTTCCGTTTGCTAACAGCATAGAGACGTTCTTGAATCAGCACGAGTATAACTTTGTGGTGGAACAGAATCGCGACGGGCAGCTTTCCTCGTTGCTTACACTCGAAACGGGCGTCGAGAAAAAGAAGATCAGGCCGGTGTTGTTCTACGGCGGCTTTCCATTGAGCGCCAGCCAGGTAGTGGAAGCGATCCAAGGTCAATTGGAGAAATAACTTTGCCATCGATAGCAAAACCGATAGCGACGCACCCGAGCCTGCAACGCAATGAGCTTGGGCTGACGATTCGCGATTACGAAGGCTCCATGTCAACGCTCTGCGCCGGTTGCGGCCACGATTCCGTGACAGCCGCTGTGGTGCGAGCGCTGTGGGAGATGTCGTTGCAGCCGCATATGCTGGCGAAGATGAGCGGCATTGGCTGCTCTTCCAAAACGCCGGCGTATTTTGTAAATGGCGCGCACGGCTTTAATTCCGCGCATGGACGCATGCCGACCATCACCACGGGCGCTGCCGCGGCCAATCGCGAGCTGACTTATATTGGCGTTTCCGGCGACGGCGATTCTTTGTCGATCGGCATCGGGCATATGTGCCACGCCATCCGGCGCAACGTGAAAATGGTTTACCTGATCGAAAACAACGGCGTGTACGGGTTGACCAAAGGGCAGTTTTCGGCGTCGGCCGATGTAGGTTCGAAGAGCAAGCGCGGGGAAGCCAACCGCATGTCGCCCATTGATCCGGTGATGTTGGCTTTGAGTATCGGCGCGACGTTTGTGGCGCGCAGTTTTTCGGGCGATAAAGAGCAACTCGTGCCGATTTTGAAGGCGGCGTTTGCGCATCGCGGATTGGCGCTGGTAGATGTCGTTTCGCCATGCGTGACGTTCAACGATCATGAAGGCTCTACTAAGAGCTACTTGTATACCCGCCGGCATGAGGCGCGCGCTACGGAATCGGATTACGTTCCTAAGGCAACGGAAATTCTGGCGGAGTTAAACGGCGATGGCGTGACTTCGGTCACGATGCACGATGGCAGTGTGTTGCGTTTTCGTACGGTGCCGGCGGGGTACGATCCAACCGACCGCCAGCGCGTGATGGCATACCTGCAGGAACGGCAGGCGAAGGGCGAGGTTGTTACCGGGGTCCTGTATTTGGATGAGACCGTGCCGGATCTGCATGAGATGAACAACACGCCGGAGATTCCATTGACGGAAGTGGCGTATGAGAAGTTGTGTCCGGGAGCGGAGGCCCTGAACAAGCTGCAGGAAGAGTATCGTTAAAAGCATGGCGTCGGCGTTGATATTGATCGACGTGCAACAGGGACTCGACGAGCCGAAGTATGGGCGGCGGAACAATCCGCAGGCCGAAACAAACATAGCCAAGCTGCTGGAGCATTGGAGAAATGCCAAACTCCCGGTTTTTCATGTGCGGCATTTTTCAACCGAAGCAAACTCGCCGTTGCGTCCCGAATTGCCGGGCGCGGCGATCAAGGAGTTTGCGCTCCCGGCGGCGGGCGAAAAGCTTTTTACCAAGAATGTGAATAGTGCGTTTATTGGGACGGAGTTGGAGTCCGAACTGCGCTCGCGCGGCATCAAGCAAATCGTTCTGTGCGGGTTAACGACAGACCATTGCGTTTCGACATCGGCGCGCATGGGCGCCAATCTGGGATTCGACGTTGTCTTGGTGAGCGACGCTACCGCGACTTTCGAGAGAACGGGGCCCGATGGCAAGCATTGGACGGCCGACGAAATTCATTCATGCGAACTCGCGAGTTTGCACGGGGAGTTTGCGACGGTGATGGATACGGCGGCGGTAGTCAGCGGTTCGGACATGATCCCGACGCTGGCCCGTAAACCCGGCGCTATGCCCGTCACGACGAAAGTGGTCAGGGATCTTCTCGAATCCGAGTAAGATTTGGTCCTGGTTGATTGCGTTTAGGCACACGATGGGCGCGGACATGGACATACAAGGGCCAGATTAGGTCGCTTACGCTCCGCGCTCCGATTCGGAAGTATCATTGCACACGAAGCGCGACGCGCGTTGGGCCATATACGTCAGAAATTGGTCTTTGGTGAAGGTAGACGTCTGGCCTTGGGCGAAAGCGAGGGCGTTTTCGTGGTTGATGGTCTCTTCCAGTTCTTCAAGTGAAAAAACGAAGCCAAAGAGCGAGGGATCGAAGGGGATGCCGAGTTCGTGGGCCTTTTTCAAAAGCTCTTTGGCGCGTTTGAGGTCGGCTTTGTGTTTATCGATGCGGTCTTTTTTGAGTTGCTTGAGTTCGGCGAGGTCGGATTTGAGCTGGTTGTGGAGACGGCGCTCTTGGAGACCGAGATTTGAGAAGTCTTTGCGGTAGATCAAGTAGATTTCGGTGTGGATGAGGGCTTCGCGCTGGATGGGATCTTTTTCTTCGGGGAAGAGATCGGCGTGCTTGCGATGGCCGACGGCGTAGATGCCTTCTTCGAGGGGATGGATGCGGAGGAGACGCCATTCGGCGTCGGCGATGAGTTGGGTGAGGGAGGTTTCGTCGTCGGTTTCGGGGGAATATTTGCGGAAGGTGCGGTTGAGATGGAGTTGATAGGCTTGGGCGTCGTCGGTTGGTAACAGAACAGTGCGGCCGGTGAGGCCGGTTTTGATGGCGTTCAAGGAAGATTTGGCTTTGCCTTCTTCGGTCTTGGGGCCGGTGCTGTGCTGGGAATTGGCGCGGTTGGCAGCGAGGCGGGCGTCGGATGGTTCGGTGAAGCCGCAGTCGGCGCTGGCGGCGAAGGTTTGGGCGGCTGTTTCAAATTGCTCAGCCTGTTGCTCGGCGTGTTCGACGACGAGATGAGCGGAATTGGCGGGGATGGGGATACCGGCTTGGCGGGCCAGTTTGAGGGCCTTGCGCTCGGCGGCGCGACGGATAGCACGTGCAGACATGTGGATCACTCCTGACTGAAAAGTCGCATGGGGGCAGGAGGAGGTTGAACGGAGTGAGGCTGTTTTCCACAGGCATGAGATACCTTAAATATAAAAGAATGAGGCAGATAAAAATTATCTGTGGAAATCGTCAAAACTTGTGACTGAAATTCTCAGCAATGTTTACAAGTTTTCACGGGCTCACTCGGCGGAACATCGTTCGCCGGATTCATGGGGAAGAAGCCGTTCGGTTTTAGCGTGAAACCAATATACGCGGTAGGCATGACCGGGTAATCTTCAGGGCGCGGCAGGTGTGTGTGACCGAAGGTATACCAGAACACCACGTCTTTATTAGCAATCTCGCGGTCGGCGCTAGTCCATTTGGTAAGACCGTCGCCGCCTTGGGACTGATTCGGATAATCGCCGGCGGCATAATTCTCGCCTTCGGTGTAGGGGGTGACCCATACATGATGGTTGACGAAGCCGGCGCGCTTACGCCACCAGGCGTTCTTCGAGGCGAAGGGCACGGAATTGTCGCCGGGAAGGAATTTGTAGCCTACGGGTTCGCCGACCGCGTTCTTCGCATTGGGATTGACGATTTTCCAGGCGCGAGCGGTTTCGACGTTCAGATTCGCCAGCGCTTGCTGCTCGGTTTGCAGGCATTGGGCGCGGACCTGGAAGGCGTTCTCGTAGGGGTTGGCATCGTCGATCGGATCGGAGACTACATCCAACTGCTGCACGGTGTTCTCGACGCCATCGATATCGAAATCCAGGCGCACGTTGAAGAAATGCTGGTGATTGGGCGCGTAGAGAAGCGGGGCGATCATGCTGCCGTACTTGGCCTTCTCACCTTCGCGCAGCGTGCCGAGAGATAGAATTCCGGTCAGCTTGATTTCAAACTGGATGTTGCCGTCTTGATAGAAGTACCAAAAGAAGCCGTACTCATAATTTTCGACCGTGGAAATAGACGAGACGACGAGGCGGCGGGAACGGCGGACTTCAGGCGCATCGGGCAAGCGCCGGTCGGTATGCTTCCACAGGATGCCGTAATCTTCTTCGTGAATGCAGATGGCATTTTCAATGGTGAGCGCGCCGCCGCGGCTATCGCAGAAATGAGCGTCTAGATACTGGATATGCCCCACGCAGTCGCAGCCGAGCTTGAGGCTGTTGGCGCACATGCCCATGCCGTATTCGCCCACGTCGAAAGCATTTTTGCGTGCTTGCGTGGGGTTGGGGTCGCCGTAAGGGACCACCATTTCGGTGAGGGAGGCGCGGTAAAGAATGGAGCGGTCGCGATCCTGGTCGTGGTAGCGGACGTGGTGGAGGGTGAGACCTTCGCGGGCATTGAAGCCGATGACGAATTTCCAGTTCTGCCAAGTGAGGCTATTGCCATCGAGCCTGAAACTGGCGCCTTCCGGCTGTTCGATGACGAGCGGCTTGATATCAGAGCGGAAATGGTTGCCGCGCGAAGCGGCGTAGTTGCCGGCCTGCGGAGGAAGAGGCCAATGGCCGTATTCTTCTACGCGAATGACCTCCATGGTATTGAGATCGACGACCGGGCGAATCCCTTCGATTGGGCGCGCATAACCGTTGTCGGTGGGATCGGTACGCAAGAAACAGAGCGGACGCGTGAGACGGCGCGTGCGTTCTTCCTCTTTGCCATAGAAGCCGGCGCTCCATATATCGACCATGACGAGGGAGGTGTCGGAGATGCCGTATTGTTTTTCGAGAGCGGCGCGAAATTCGAGGCTGCGGAGGACGGCTTGCTCGCACTCGATTTGCTCGTCGACCGAAAGCGTGGGCTGGGCACCGGCGGGCGCTTGGCATTTGCCCGTGACTTGTTTCGCCGCCAGATCCAGTTCAATGGCTGAGGTTGTGTTGGTCGAGTTGTCGAGCAGAACGGCTTTGGCGCAACGGCCGTTGGCGGGCGTGGAAGGCCATGCGTGAACGGTTTCCTTGGCTGGTTCCTTGAGCATCACGCTAATGATGCGCGTGGAGCCGTTGAATTCGGGAAGCGCTTTGAGCAGCGTCACCGCCACGCTGACTTCTTGCGGATCTAAGGGTTCCAAAGGATGTTTAAGCATTGAAGAAGGCCTCGCTCTTGAGATCAAAGTGGTTTAGCAGACGAATCGGTTTCCCTAGAAAGTAGAATACCGCCTAGCAGCGCGCAGGCAACGCCGAGCCATTCCAAGGCTGACGGGCGTTCGTGGAGTATGGACACACCGAGTACAACGGTGATGAGAGGAAACAAGCCGGTGAGTGGGACGGCGACGGAAGCCTTGGCGCCGCTCTCGAGTGATAGGAAGAGAAACCAGGAGCCAAGGGCATTGAGGAAGCCGCTCAAGATGCCGATGAAGAGAAGGTAAGGGCTGAGTTCGGATAATTGCGCAAATGAGAGAAACGGCACCATGAGCGCGAAGCCAACGAAGAGCCAGACGAGAACGGAGCGCGAGGAAATGCGGTTGGTGCCGAGTTTCTGGAGCAAGCCGACCGCGCCCCAGGAAACGACAGTTATAAGCGCATAGAGGAACCAACTGTTGGGGCCGAGTGTTTTCATTGGGAGAAGATAGCGATGGCAATGAGCGAGAGAACGACGCCGGCAACCTGCGTGCGATTGAGGCGCTCGCGCAAAAAGATGAAGGCTAAAGCGACGGTGAGGAGCGGAAACAACGAGGTGACCGGGCCGACGACGGAAACCTTGCCGCGGCGAACCGCAACGTAATAAGCGAGCAAACCGACAGTGCTGAGAATGCCGTTAAGAATGCCATATGAGATGCCGCGGGCGTCTTTCTCAAGCCGCATACGAAGCTGAAGAAAGGCTAACAGCGCTAAGGGGAAGGTGCCGGCGGTGGCGAGAATTTGCAATGGGCCAGGGGCAATTTTGTCGGCGCCTAACTTGGCCACGAAGCCCCAACTCCCCCATGCGATGATGCAGAGCAGTGCGTAGGTCAGCCAGCGCGAAAGTTTCATGATGAATTCTCCATCCTACCGGACGGTTCTCTGCGTCGATATTGGCGGAACTTCTACCAAGGCTGGTTTATTGGATGAGCAAGGGACGATTTCGCGCCTGGACTCGATTCCGACGGGGCCGGATGGCGAGCAGTTCTTCCCCGCTTTGACTGGACTGATTCAACGAACGCTCAAAGACGCCGAACCGATTGGGATCGGGATTGCGGTCGCGGGGTTTGTGGATGCGGAGCGGACGCATTTGGCGTACAACCCGAATTTGCCTTGGCTGGAGAAATTTCCTTTGAAGAAGCAGCTGGGCGAGCAGTTTGACCTGCCGATTGAATTGGAAATTGATTCCAATGCCGCCACGATGGCGGAGTACCGGTTCGGTTTTCACGAAGTTCCGGAGCGGTTCTTGTGCGTGACGGCCGGCACGGGGCTGGGTGTGGGCATGACGGTGAAGGGCGAATTGCTGCGTTTTTCTTATGGCTGCATGGGAGATCCGGGGCATTTGATTATCGACCGCTGCGGGCCGGTTTGCAGTTGCGGCGGACGAGGGTGCGCGGAGGCGATTATTTCAGCGCCGGCGCTGGCGGAACGATACCGGCTGGCGACGGGAGATGAAAGTCGCGTTTCTTTACGCGAGGTGATTGCGGCGGCGGAAAGAGGGGACACAAGCGCGCTGGAAATTTTGCGCGAAGCGGGGGTGGCGTTAGGCGTGACGCTGGCTTCGCTAGCGCATACGTTTTTCCCGGATGAGATTGCGCTAGCGGGAGGATTATCCGCGGCGGGCGATGCGGTGATGGGGCCATTGCTCGAAACGTTTCGCGAAGTGGCGAGCGATCGCGCACGGGCGGAGACCAGGATTTCGCGGTCGTTCCTGGGTCCGGGTGCGACGTTGATCGGCGCGGGCTGGCCGTTTTGGAGTTAGCGCCATGATTTCGCGCGGCGCGAAGACATGCCAGACTTAAGGAGCGGTTGCACCATTACGATACCGTTCTCAAATCGCTGCTAACCGGTTCGGAGAACTCGATATTTCGCGACGGCACGGGTGCGCGGTCTGGGCGCTGGCTCAATGTAGAACTGCCAGCCGTGAGCCAGACGCGCGTAGACCTGCTGTTTGAAACCGACGGGAGTGATCCGGCTGGGCGGCGGCTGATCGCCATGGAATTGCAGAGCACGAATGATCCGCTGCTGCCGCTGCGCATGGCGGAGTATTCGTTGCGGGTTTACCGGGTTTACAAACAGCTCCCGGAGCAGTATGTGCTGTATGTCGGCAGCGAGGAACTGAATATGCCCGATGCTTTGGTTGGGCCCAATCACGTCTGCCGGTACAAGATGTTGGATATCCGGCAATGGAGCGCGGAGACGCTGCTCGAAAGCCCGTTCGCTGCAGATACGGTGATGGCGATTCTGGCGCGCTATGGGGAACGGCCGGAAACGATCCGGCGGATTCTGGCAAGAATCGCTAAGATGGAAGACAGATCGGAAATGAAAGAGGCTTTTTCGAAGCTGACGATTCTTGCGGGAATTCGAAAGCTGGGAGAAGCGATACGGAAGGAAGCTCAGGGTATGCCTATTCTTGATGACATCATGGATCACGACCTGTTCGGCCCGATTCTGCGGCAGGGGATGGAAAAGGGACGTGAGGAAGGCAGTCAAATCGGCAAGAACCAAGAAGCTCTAGCCATCGTGTCGCGTCTGTTGACCCGCCGCTTCGGACTACTTCCCGCAGAAGTACGGGAGCGCTTGGGGAAAATGTCCACAAGCGAGTTGGAAGATGTCGGCGAACGTCTTCTCGATGTCGCCGGGATCGACGAGCTATTCGGTCGCGCCTAATTCGAAGAACTCGCAAGGAAGCTCAGGGGTATGCCTATTCTTGACGACATCATGGATCACGACCTGTTCGGCCCGATTCTGTGGCAGGGGATGGAAAAGGGCCGGGAGGAAGGCAGTCAAACCGGCAAGAACCAAGAAGCTCTAGCCATCGTGTCGCGCCAGTTGACCCCGCCGCTTCGGAATTCTTCCGGCAGAAGTAAGCGATAGGCTGGGGCAAATGTCCACAAGTGAGTTGGAAGATCTGAGCGAACGTCTTCTCGATGTGGCCGGGATCGACGATCTATTCGGTCGCGCCTAATTCAGGCGAGCGGGCGCGGGCGTTCCTGGGACCGAATGCAACCTTGGGCGGCGCGGGTTGGCCGTTTTGAAAGAATGCGGCTGTGGCGAGCGGGGGAATGGCATGAAGGAAACGATCAGTGACCGAGCGCCTTGGGCCGTGCGCCTGTCGCAGGAATTCACGCAAGACGTAAAGTATGCGCTGCGGGGCATGCGGCGCAGCCCCGGCTTCACGGCGATCGCGACGGGTTCGCTGGCGCTTGGCATCGGCGCGAATACCGCCATCTTCAGCCTGCTGAATACCGTTATGCTGCGCTCGCTGCCGGTTACCGAACCGGACCGGCTGGTGGAACTGTTGCAGAACTATCCCGGTGAGCCGCGCGGCAACGGCAATTGGTCGCTTCCCAGCTACCGGCATTTCGCGGCAAACGATCACGTTTTTTCGGGCATCCTGGGAACTGCGATTGACAACCTGGTGCGATTGCGCAGCGCAGGCTATCCGGATGCGATTGCAGTGGGCGAGTTTGTAACGCCCAACTATTTCGACGTGCTCGGCGTCAAACCGGCGCTTGGGCGGCTGATCGGCCACGACAAAGAGTCGGTTGCGGTGGTAAGTTGGAGCTGCTGGCAGAACCGCTTTCACGGCGACACCGATGTGTTGGGCAGAACGATCACATTGCAGGACAGGCCAGCGACGATTGTGGGAGTGACACCGCGCGCGTTCACCGGATTGCGAGTCGAGGCGCAAACGGAGGTTTGGCAGCCGCTGCCCGAACGCGCCGACATCAACTTAGCGCTGCTGGCGCGATTGAAGGCGGGCGCGACGCTGGCGGAGGCAAGGGCCGAAATGCCGCTTCTCTACCGCTTCACCATTGAGGAACGCGCGGCACGCAGTAAAGATCCGCAAACGCGCAAATTGAAAGTGGAAGTGGAACCGTCCGGCGCCGGGCTCTCGACAGTGCGCGATCGTATTGGCAAGCCACTGCTCGTCCTGATGGGATTGGTGGCGCTGCTGCTACTGATCGCCTGTGTGAATGTCGCAAACATGCTGCTGGCAAGGGGAGCGATGCGCGAGCGCGAGATGGCGCTGCGCGTCGGTTTAGGAGCAAGCCGCGGCCGGCTGTTGCGCCAGATGCTCACCGAATCTCTGGTGCTTTCGGCGGTGGGCACAGGGGCGGCTGTATTCGCCGCCTACTTCATTTCGACTGCTTTGGTTCAGCTTCTCGCCAGCGGGCGGCCGCATGAAAGTTTCCTGTTGCATATCGCGCCCGATCCGCACGTTCTCGCGTTCACGATTGGCATTGCCGTTCTAGCCGGGCTCGCCTTCGGTATCGTGCCGGCGCTGAACGCCTTTCGAACTGCACCCGAAGCGGCTCTGCGGCAGAAAGCCAACTCCGGACAAACGATCTTTCAGCGTTTGTTTGGCCGCGGCTTAGTCACGGCGCAAGTAGCGCTGTCGATACTGCTGTTAAGCGCGGGAGCGCTGTTTGTGAGGCACCTCTGGGACTTGAAGCACGCCGATCTAGGGTTTCGAACCGATCATGTGCTGCTCGTGACGCTGGACGACCGGGAAAATCAGCGCCTGCCGAGCCGCTATCACGAGGTGATGGAACGCATCGCGCGCATTCCCGGAGTGAGTGCCGTTTCGCTCGCCGGGCCGACCCCGCTTTCGGGCGCTGGGGCGAGCGGCTTTGCGACTGTGGAGGGGTTTGAAGAGAAGCCGGCCGATCGGCGCTGGACGTCGATCTGCTATGTTTCGCCCAATTACTTCGCCACCCTCGGCATTCCGCTCGCGGCTGGCCGCGACTTCGAGGTACACGACGAAGCGCACTGGAAAGTAGCGATCCTAAACCGAGCTTTCGCCCAATATTATTTTGCGGGCCGCGATCCTATAGGCCAGCGCGTCACTTTGGATCACGTCACCGGCGAGCGGGAAGCCAAGACCTATGTGGTGATCGGGCTGGCGGGCAATGCCAATTATTCGGAGATTGGTGAAGCGCCGCCGCGTACCATCTATCTGCCCGCTTTCCGCGAGGTAGAGGTAGACGCGGACAACCTGATTGTGCGGACCAGCGTTGATCCAGAAAGCGTGGCGCAAAACGTGCGAGGCGTGATTGGCGATGTTTTGCGGGCGGTTCCGGTGCTGCGGACCACGACTCTGACGAAACAGTTGGATGCATCGATCTTCCTCGATCGGCTGGTTGGAGTGCTTTCCGGGGCGTTCGGCATAGCGGGGCTCATTCTTGCCGCCGTGGGGGTGTACGGCTTACTGGCCTACACCGTGGCGCGGCGCACCAGTGAGATCGGTATCCGGCTCGCGCTCGGCGCCAAACCGGGCGACATCACCCGCATGGTGTTGCTGGAAACGTTCGTCATCGTGGCAGGAGGATTGATCTTCGGCGGTCCGCTGGCGTTCCTGGGAGTGCGTCTGGCGGCGATGCTGGTGCCGGATATGGTGCTGCCGGGATCGGAGCCGCTGGCCATTGGGGCAACGGTGGTTCTTTTGGGAGCGCTGGCGGCTTCCTATGCGCCGGCGAACAAGGCGGCGCATGTGGACCCGGTGGAAGCGCTACGGCATGAGTGAAGACGGCGCGAACATTAAGAGGTCTGTGAAGTTGTCGCCAACGTCCGTACCTCTACCTTAAGTCAGCCAAGACCGCACCGCATTCCGTGAGGTGCCACTTTCGAAAGAACAGGTAGCACCACTCTGTTTTTTTCTCCGGCGATCCCTTACATTGCCAACCAGGCATCGGAGTGAAGCCTGCGATCACGAATCGTCAGCTCGCTCCGATCGGAAGGGAAGATTCAAATGTACGCAATGCTTCTACAGAAAACGGCCTTGGTTGGGAGGCTTGTATGTCTCGCTGCTTGCCTTGGTTTCGCAAGCGGAAACCTGTTGCTTGCTCAATCTACAGCTTGCGCGGGCCAAAACAGTTTTCAGTTTCCGCTTTGGAACGATGGAGCGAAGTGGAATCTGCCCGGTCTCTACAATTCCATTCAACTCGCGGATATCGATGGCGATGGGCAGGATGAACTGCTGGGTTACGGTCCATTCGGCGTAGAGGTGTGGCACTGGGAGCCGAGCGGAGAAGGATGGGTACAAATGCCGGCCTCACTCAGTTCCAAATCGGAAGTTGGCAAGCGCTAACGCCTCAGGCATGGTACATCGACAAATTCCTTCAGGCAGGCGCCGATATACCGGACTTCCTCATTGGTTATAACCTGCAGAACTATCCATATGCTTATGTAGTCGTGAGTAACAATGCCACTCTTGGCGTGTGGGCGGGAGTTGCCGGCACGGCTCAATTCAACCTGGCTAACCTGCCTGTTGCGCAAGCGACGATCGAACAGTTACTGAGCCTGGGAGTGAATATCGACGACGTTTTGGGCCAACGCAACGGCTGGCAGAACATTCCGAGCAATGACGCGTGCTTCGGTTTGTGTATCGTTCCGCCCGACACCGCATCTGTGTACTCCGCCCGTCATCGGCGCTCCGTTTTGTGGTCTGGCGGCACACGGCGGCGAAGCGGATGAGGGCGAAACTGATAGCAATTAAGCTCCAGTTACGCCGGATGATGCATGAGCCCGTGGCGCTCGTAGGGGCGTGGCTGAAGAGGGTG
>Ga0302319_10001361_pt1 | contig 54530 bp, 44 predicted proteins | sample Bog_T0_2_FD_203319 | JGI IMG/M metagenome (GOLD analysis project Ga0302319, IMG submission 203319) | Peat permafrost microbial communities from Stordalen Mire near Abisko, Sweden - Bog_T0_2 | ecosystem: Environmental > Terrestrial > Soil > Wetlands > Peat | place: Sweden: Abisko, Stordalen Mire...
TCATCCTGCGCGAATGGGAGGACCTGCCCTACGAAGAGATCGCCGAACGCCTGGGGCTGAGCGTGGGCACGGTCAAATCGCGCCTGTTCCGGGCCCGCAGCCAGCTTGAAAAACGCCTGAAAAACATGCTTTTTTAGGGGCGGTTCGCGGGAACTCCGCCGGGGAGCCCCGCGTCTGTTCACACGGACGGCCATGGAAAGAATGAAGGACATGCCCGATAACCTGGACGCACTCATCAACGCCTGCCTCGACGGCCGCCTCAGCGAGCCTCAGAGGGCCAAGCTCGAAGCCCGCCTGGGCAAGGTCCCCCTTGCCCGGCGGCTCGAGCGTCTCCGTCGCCTGCGCGCCCAGCTCGCCGCCTCGGCCCCCCAGCCCAGCGCCGAGCAAAGCCGGCGCATGTGGGAAGGGGTGCGCTCCCGCCTTGCCGCCCAGCAGCCTGTCGAAACGCCCATCCTGAATCTGGCCCCGCAACCGGGTCCCTGGACCGCCTTCCTGCTCCGCCCCTGGCTGCCCAAGGCAGGCCTGGGACTGCTGGGCGCGGCCGTCGCCCTGGCCCTGGTCCTGCTCGCTTTCCCCCGCACCCGTCCTGACCTTGTCCCTGCCTTTGCCCCGGCGCCGGCGGCCGCGGTTCCGGCCGCCGCGGCTGCCCCTGCTCCCGCCCCGGCCCCCGTGTCCGCGGCCCAGAGCCTTCCAGATCAGGCCAGCCAGGCGCGGTCTGCAGTGGCTTCTTCTGCGCCAGCGGCAGCCTCCGCGCTGTCCCGGGAAGCCTCGCCGGCGCCATCCGCAGGACTTGCGGCCGCCCGGCGTCCTGCGGCCCCGGCCGTTTCGCAGCCCAGCACCGGCACCACCGAAGTGGAGCGGGCCCTCGCCGACAACCATGTGGATGACATGATCGACCAGTTCCTGACCGCCCGTCAGGCGGGCGCCGGGCCGGTGGCCGCGGTGGCCGGCCCGGGCGTCCAGGCCGCACCCTCCCCGGCCGGGCAGGGGGACGCCGCCACGGTGGGCTACGACCAAGCAACGGTTGCGGTCCCGGACCAGCCCCGCTCCGAGCCCGGCAAGCCCACGGTCGCCACGGGATCCAAAGACCACAACGGCTTCTGGGACTGGAAGCCCGCGGCCCAGGCCTTGAACCAGCGGGACTGGAACCAGGCCCGCGCCGAGCTGGAAGCCGCCTCTGGCAAGGCCGGCGCCGCCTCTGAGCGCGCCTTCGCCGATTCGGCCCTGACCCTGCTGGCGGCGCCGGGAGCCCCCCTGGAGGGGAGCCAGCCCCTGCTGCCTGCGGTGGGGGACCTGCGGGTCCTCGCGGCCGGGAGCTGGCAGCTGCTGGTGGACAGCCGGCTGGCCCGCTTCAACCACGGCGTCAGCGTGCGCATGCCCGGCTTCCGTGCCGACGGGGATTCCCTGCTCCTGGACCTGACCTTTGACCGGGGCGAATTCGCCCCCGGCGCCCATTTTGTCCGGGTCAGCGGGGAGACCCCGGCCCACGTGGTGGACGCCGCAGGGCAGCCGGTTTCCTCGGACGATTTCTACGCCCCCTCCGGCGCCGACTACAACATCCCGGACCGGGAGCTGCGCCTGCGCTAGCCCGGACGGCCCGCCTTGCCCCCGAGGGGCGGGGGCGCTATAGTCAAGGCATGGACGATGTCCGCGCCGCGCTGGCCCAGGCGCGCGAACAGCAGGCCCACGCCGACTTCCGCAACGCCGAGCGCAGCCTGCTGCTCGCCCTTGAAGCCGCCATTCAGCTGTACAGCGACCCCGGCCTGGTGGCCGAGGCGCTCCAGATGCTGACCGTCTTCTACCGCCAGACGGGGCAGCTTGAGGAAGCCATCGCCCAGGCCTCCTGGGCCTGCGAGATCCTCAAGAAGCGCCTGGGCGACAGGCACGCCGCGCTGATCCCGGTCTACGACACCCTGGCCCAGCTGGCCGCCGAGAACGGGCTTGAGGCGGAGGCGCGGCGCTACCAGGAGCTGTCCCGTTCCTTGGGGGGCGGCCGTGAGTGAAGGGGCGTCGGACAAGGAATGGCGCGAGGGAAGCCAGGCGCCGGCGCGGCCCGGCATGCCGGTCCTGGTGTGCTACGTGTGCGGCAGCGAGGATCTCAGCGGCGAGAAGTGCAAGGTCCGCTGCCGCAAATGCCACGCCCTCATTGAGAACTGCTCGGGCGACTGAACCAAGGTTGCCTGACGAAGTTCACGGACCAGGAGGCTGCAGCCTCAACCGCGGTCCCGGCGTTGTGCCGGGGCCTTTTTTTTGGCCCGGATCCGGCGGCCGGCGCCGCCAGCGGCCTGGGCGGCGGCCGCGGCCGCCGCCGCCTCTGCCTCAAGCTCCAGCTCGGCCAGGTGGTCGGGCAGATGCCGGGCGCACCACAGGCGCCCGTCCTCGCCGCAACGGGGGCAGCTGCAAAGGCGAAGCTCGGCGTCCGGGCCGGCGCCGCACTGGCAGCAGGCACGGGGCCTGAGCACCTGGTCGGCATCGCGCTTCGCGGCGGTGAAGACCTGGCGCCCCTGCCGGACCTGGCGGGCGAGGCGGGCGCGGGCGATGTATTCGGGGCCGAAGAAAAGCAGGTAGTTGAGCAGGCCAAAGGCGATGGGCAGGGCCTCGACGAACGAGGACAGGAAGATCCGGACGAGCAGGAAAACCCCGATGATCCAGGCCATCCACTTCATCTTCAGCGGAAGGATGAAGTAGATCGTGACCGTGAATTCGGGGTACAGGAAGGCGAAGGCCAGCTCGATGGACACCGACCAGTAGCCGCCCGAGGCCAGCAGCTCCTGCCCCCAGGCCATCCAGGCCCCCAGCGGCAGGGCCACGGCGCACAGCCAGCCGATGAAGCAGTACAGGGTCAGCTTGAAGGCGCCCCATTCGGATTCCAGGGCCTCGAACACGGTCCACTGGAACATGAAGTAGAAGACCGCGAACAGGATGTTGAAGGGCGTCAGCGAGGGCAGGAACAGGAAGGTCACCAGGCGCCAGACTTCGCCCTGGGCCACCAGGGCGGGGTCCAGCCTCAGCGCGTCGACGAAGCGCGCGTCCGCCAGGCCCAGGGCGAAGCACAGCGCCTGCAGCCCCACGATGTAGCGGCCCAGCCCCTGTATGGCCAGGTATTGAAAGCGCTGCTGCAGGCGGTCGATCCAGTTCAAGGGTCCTCCGATGCGTCCCTGGGTGCGGCGAGCGCCGAGAATACCACGCCGGCGGCGCAGGCGAAAGCGGTCCCCGGGCGGGCCTTGACGCTGACAAAGGGGCCGCTTTCCTTTACATTGGTGGGCCGCAGGGCCGCCTTGAGGCGTCCCCGGAACACCCAGAAACTTGGATCCGCACTCCATGCCCCAGGAACCGACCGACTATTCCAAGACCGTGCTCCTTCCGGAGACCGAGTTCGCCATGCGGGCCTCGCTGGCCCAGAGCGAGCCCCTGCGCCTGAAGGCCTGGGACGAGTCCGGCGCCTATGAGCGCCTGCGCCGGGAGCGCCAGGGGGCCCCGCGCTGGGTCCTGCACGACGGCCCGCCCTTCGCCAACGGCGACATCCACATGGGCACGGCCCTCAACAAGGTCCTGAAGGACGTCTACGTCCGATACAAGTCCCTGCGCGGCTTCGACGCGCCCTATGTGCCGGGCTGGGACACCCACGGCATGCCCATCGAGTTCAAGGTCAGCCGCGAGCTCAAGGGCCGGGCCATCAGCCCCCTGGAGCTGCGCCGCCTGTGCCGGGCCGAGGCCCAGCAGTGGATCGAGCGGCAGCGCACCCAGTTCCGGCGCCTGGGCGGCTGGGGCGACTGGGAGCACCCCTACATCACCATGGACCCGGCCTTTGAGGCGGGCCAGTTCGACGCCTACTGGGCCCTGCTGCAGAAGCGCCAGATTTATCGGGACCTGAAGCCGGTGCACTGGTCCTGGGCGACCCAGACGGCCCTGGCCGAGGCCGAGCTCGAGTACAAGGACAAGACCAGCACCCAGGTCTACGTCAGGTACCCCCTCACGCCCGCGAGCGTCACGGCCCTGGGACTGGACCCCGCCACGCCGGCCTTCGCGGTCATCTGGACCACCACGCCCTGGACCCTGCCGGCCAGCCTGGCCATCACGGCCAATGAGAAGTTCGACTACGCGGTCTACGAGGCCGGCGGGGAGCACCTGCTGCTGGGCGTGGAGCTGGCGTCCAACGTGCTCGGGCTGCTGCCCTCGATCCGGGACCTTTCGGGCGGCGACAGGGCTGCCGCCCTGGCCGCGGCCGCCGAGCGCAAGGTCCTCAGCCTCAAGGGCGCGCAGCTCGAGGCCCTGGAGGCCCTGCACCCCTTCATCGAGGGCCGCACCGTGCGCTTCTGCGTGGCGCCCTACGTGACCGCGGACGCCGGCACCGGCCTGGTCCATACCGCCCCTGGGCACGGCGCCGAGGACTACGTTACCGGCGTGCGCTACCGGCTCGACATCCTTTGCCCGGTCGACGAGCGCGGCTGCTACACCGACGCCGTCGAGCCCGCCTCCCTCAAGGGCCTGCGGGTGACGGATCCGGGCACGGACGAGGCCGTCGTCGCCCTGCTGCAGGGTCGCGGCCGGCTCATCCACGCGGCCAAGTTCCAGCACAGCTATCCCCACGACTGGCGCAGCAAGCAGCCGGTGATCTTCAGGGCCACCAAGCAGTGGTTCCTCAGCCTCGCCGCCAACGGCCTGCGCGAGACCGTGCTCGAGGAGACCGGCAAGGTCCGCTGGATCAACCCCTGGGGCCGCGAGCGCTTCGCCAACATGATGAAGGACCGCGCCGACTGGTGCATCAGCCGCCAGCGCTTCTGGGGCGTGCCCATCTACATGTTCTACTGCGAGGCCTGCGGGGCGGAGCACTTCGACGCCGACTGCTACGCCAAGCTGCGGCCCATCGTGGCCGCCGAGGGAGGCGACGCCTGGTTCGACCCGGCCCGCGGCGTGTCCGACTTCCTGCCCCAGGGCGCGGCCTGCGCCGCCTGCGGCTCGGCGTCCTTCCGCCGCGAGACCGACACCCTGGACGTGTGGTTCGACTCCGGCAGCAGCTCGCTGGGCGTGCTCAAGGCGCGTCCCGCCGACCAGGCCTTCCCGGCGGACCTCTACCTGGAGGGCTCGGACCAGTACCGGGGCTGGTTCCAGAGCTCCATGCTCGTCAGCTGCGGCGTCTCGGGCCAGGCCCCCTACCGCGCGGTGCTGTCCACGGGCTGGACCCTGGACGCCCAGGGCCGGGCCATGCACAAGAGCGCCGGCAACGCCGTCGACCCGCTGAAGGTGATGGACACCTACGGAGCCGACGTCCTGCGCCTGTGGGTGGCCAGCGAGGACGCCACCGCCGACATGACGGTGTCCGACGCCCTGTTCAAGGCCGTGGCCGACAACTACCGGCGCCTGCGCAACACCTTCCGCTGGCTGCTGGGCAGCCTCAGCGGCTTCGACCCCGCGGAGCACGCCGTGCCCCTGGAGTCCCTGCAGCCCTTCGACCGCTGGCTGCTGGCCCGCCTTGGCCTGCTGATCGAGGGCGTCACCGCGGGCATGGAGGCCTACGAGCTGCACAAGGCCTTCAGCCAGCTGCAGGGCTTCTGCGTCAACGAGCTCAGCTCGCTGGCCTTCGACGTGCACAAGGACACCCTCTACACCCTGGCCGAGGGCGACCCCCGCCGGCGAAGCGCCCAAACGGCCTTCCACCACGTGCTGCAGGCCCTGCTGCGCCTGGCCTCTCCGGTGCTCTGCTTCACCGCCGAGGAGGCCTGGGAGCGCCTCCCCTCATCCCAGCGCCAGGGCGACAGCGTGCACTTCAGCGCCTGGCCCTCCGCCGACCCCCTCTGGCGCGACGCCGAGCTCGAGGAGGACTTCCGCATCCTGCTCGAGATGGTCCGCCCCCAGGTGACCCGTCAGATCGAGGCCCTGCGCGCCGCGAAGTCCATCGGCCACCCCTACGACGCCGAGGTGACCCTGAGCGTCCACAGCAAGAAGATGCTGCGCCTGCTCAACAAGCACGCCGCCTTCCTGCCCACCCTCTTCATCGTCAGCCGGGTCACCCTGGGCGCTGCCGCGCCCCAGGACGGGCTGGCCCTGGCGCCCGACGAGGTGGCGGTGGCGCCCAGCGCGGCCCTCAAGTGCGCGCGCTGCTGGCGGAGGCCGGGGGACGTGGAGTCCGAAGGCGGCGTCTGCGGCCGCTGCGCCGGGGCCCTGGGCCATGGCTGAGGCCGCGGCGCGCCCCGCCGGCAGGGCCCTGGTCTTCGATTTCGACGGCCTGATCCTGGACACCGAGTGGCCGGAATACGAGTCCTGGCAGAAGGTCTTCGCCGACCACGGGCTCACCCTGGGCATCGAGGACTGGATGCACGTGGTGGGCGGGCCGGACATCAGCGACTTCAAGGCCGCGCTCGAGGCGCGCCTGGGCCGGGCCCTGGACTGGGCCGTGGTCGACGCCGGGCGCGTTGAGCACTACCGCCGCATCAGCGAAGGCATGAAGGTGCTGCCGGGCGTCCGCGAGCTGATGGTCGAGGGCGCGGCCCGGGGCTGGCGCATCGGCGTGGCCAGCAGCTCGCCGCGCGGCTGGGTCTTCGGGCACCTGCGCAGCCACGGGCTCGACGCCTGGGTCGAGACCATGCGCACCCGAGAGAACGTGACGGCCATGAAGCCCGCGCCCGACCCCTACCTGCAGGCCTGCGCCGACCTGGGCGCGGACCCCGCCCGCAGTCTGGCCTTCGAGGACAGCGCCACCGGCGTGGCGGCCGCCAGGGCCGCCGGCCTGCACGTGGTGGCGGTGCCCAACCGCATCACCCGCTTCCACGACCTGGCGGCGGCCCACCAGGTTGTGCAGAGCCTGCACGGCTTCCGGCTGCCCGCATGAGCGCGCGCGGCGGCGAACAGGAGGGAGGCAAGCCCATGCCTGCCGCACCCAAGGACGGACCCGCGGACGGAATGACCCCCCCGCAGGACATCGATTGGACGGCCCTGCGCGAGGCGGCGTCCTTCCTCGAGAAGGCCAAGCTCGCCGAGTGGGTGGCCATCATGAACAGCCCGCGCCGCAACGTGTGGGTCAACTTCCTGGCCGGGCTGGCCCGCGGCGGGGGCATGGTGATCGGCGCCATGCTGATGGGCGTGGTGCTGACCCTCATGCTCAAGCAGGCCTTCCACCACGCCGGGGGCATCCCCTGGTTCGGCGCCGAGATAAAGGAGTTCATCGGGTTCATCCTGCAGACGGTGCGCGAGCGCCAGGCGGCCCCGTGAACGCCGACTGGCTGTTCACCGCGGCCCTGGCGGCCGCCCTGCTGCTGGACGTCGCCACCAAGGCCCTGGTCCAGGCCCGCTTCGCCCTCGGCGAGAGCCTGCCCCTGCTTCCGGGGCTGGCCCTCACCTACGTGCGCAACACGGGCGCCGCCTTCAGCCTGCTGGCGGGGGCCCCGGGCCGACTGCGCCGGCCCTTCTTCGCGCTGGTGACCCTGGCCGCCTGCACGGCCGCCCTGTGGATGCTGCGCACGGTGCCGCGGCGCGACCGGCTCTCGCGTCTGGGCCTGGGCCTGGTCGTCGGCGGCGCCCTGGGCAACTTCGCCGACCGCGTGCGGCTGGGCGAGGTGGTGGACTTCATCGAGGTGGGCGTGCGCAACGTCTACACGTGGCCCGTGTTCAACGTGGCGGACTCGGCGGTCTGCGTCGGCGTGGCGCTGCTGGCCTGGCGCACCCTGCGGCCCCAGGCGCCGGCCCCGCCCGGCGGCGAACCCACGGCCTGAGCGGTCCGGATCCATCCGGACCCGGCACCTGCCCCGCACCACCCTTTCCGGAATCCATGCATCCCATCCTGTTCGAGTTCGGCCCCTTCACCCTGCGCAGCTACGGCCTGATGATGGCCACCAGCTTCCTGCTGGGGCTGCTGCTGGCGCGCACGCTGAACCGCCGCGACGGCCGCGGCGACGACGACCTGCTGGACCTGGCCGTCTGGATCATGCTCGGGGCCGTGGCCGGGGCGCGCGTGCTCTACGTCATCGTCGAATGGCCGCAGTTCTGGGGCCCGGACGCCCCCGCCGGGCTCGGCGCGCGGCTGCTGAACCTGGCGGCGGTGTGGCGCGGCGGCCTGGTGTACTACGGCGGCCTGATCGGGGCCTTCTGCGCGGCCCTGGGCTTCCTGAAGGCGCGCGGCCTGCCGGTGTGGGCCTACGGGGACGTGCTGGCGCCGGGCCTGGCCCTGGGCCAGGTCACGGGGCGCCTGGGCTGCTGGCTCAACGGCTGCTGCTACGGGCGCCCGGATGCGCGCTTCGGGGTGGTGTTCCCGGCGCTGGGGGACAACGTGCCCCGCCTGCCCACCATGCTCTACGAGGCCGCCTTCTGCCTGGCGCTGTCCGGCTTCCTCACCTGGTTCTGGCGGCGCAAGGCCTTCGCCGGCCAGGTGTTCTGGCTTTACGTGCTGCTCTACGCCGTGTGGCGCTTCGGCATCGAGTTCCTCAGGGGGGACGCCGAGCGCGGGGTGCTCTTCTCCGACGCCCTCAGCCCCAGCCAGTGGATCAGCCTGGGGACCGCCGCGGCCGCGGCGGTCCTGCTCGTGCACCTGCGCAAACACCCGGCCCGCTGAGAGTCTGATGCCCAAGGAACACCTGCTCAACGTCCCCGCCGGATCCCGCGGCGCCCGACTCGACAAGTTTCTCGCCGCGGAGCTGGCGGGCCAGGGCCTGAGCCGCTCCCGCCTTCAGCGGCTCCTCGACGAGGGCCGGGTGCTGGTGGACGGCGCGCGCCGCCCGGCCAAGTACAGCCTGCGGGGGGGCGAGGCCCTGAGCGTGGCCCTGCCCGCCGCCGCGCCCGCGGCGCTGCGGGCCGCGGACATCCCCCTGGACGTGATCTATGAGGACAAGGACCTGCTGGTCATCAACAAACAGGCCGGCCTGGTCACGCATCCCGGCGCCGGGCACCATGACGACACCCTTGCCAACGCCCTGCTGCACCACTGCGGCAGCGCGCTGAAGCCGATCCTGGGGGACCTGCGCCCGGGCATCGTGCACCGCCTGGACAAGGACACCAGCGGCTGCCTGGTGGCCGCCAAGACCGAGGCCGCCTTCACCGGGCTGCAGGCCATGATCGCGGCCCACGAGGTGCGGCGCCTGTACCTGGCCCTGGCCTGGGGCGACCTGCCCGAGGACAGCGGCACCATCGACGCGCCGCTGGGGCGCGGCGCGGACCGCAAGCGCATGGACGTCCGCCCAGGCTCGGGCAAGGCGGCGGTGACCCATTTCACGGTCCGCGAACGCTTCGCCACGGCCTGCGAGCTGGAATGCAGGCTCGAGACCGGCCGCACCCACCAGATCCGGGCCCACCTCAAGAGCATCGGCCATGCGGTGGTCGGCGACCGCAGCTACGGCCGCACCCCCCAGCACCTCGAAAGCGGCCTGCGCGAGGCGCTGGCCGCGGCGCTGGGCCGCCAGGCCCTGCACGCCTGGAAGCTCCAGTTCCGTCACCCCGTCTCGGGCAAGGCCGTGCGGGTCCAGGCGCCCGAACCCGCCGACTTCCGTCAGGCACGCCGGCTGCTCAAGGCCGGCAAGTGAACGCCGCCCGGCGCGGACTGTGCCTGCGCCTGGGCCTCGGGGTGCTGGCCTTCAGCGCCCTGCTCTTCATCAAACCCCTTGAGGACGCCTACGTCCTGCCGCAGCGCCTGGCCCTGGCCCTCGCGGCGCTGGCCCTGCTGCTGGGCGCCGGCACCTGGGCGCTGCCTTCCACCCCGGTGTTCTGGCTCGGCTGCGCGCTGTTCGCCTGGCGCGGCTTCTGCCATGTCGCCTCATTGTCCGCCCCGCCGAGCCTGCCCTGGCTGGCGCTGCAGGTGCCCCAGCTGGCCCTCTTCGCCGCCGCTGCGGCCGCTCTGCGCGAGCCGGGGCTGCGCGTGCGCGCCGCCCAATTCCTGCTGGCCGCCGCCGCCCTGGGCTCGGCCTACGCCCTACTCGCCCCCCTGGGCCTGGATCCCCTTGCCCGCGGCGCCGTGGACCTCGGCTTCGGGCGGCGCGCCCATGGCAGCCTCGGCAACCCCGATTTCCTGGGCGGTTGGCTGGCCATGCTGCTGCCCCTGGCCCTGGTCGCAGCGGTTTCGGCGCGCGGCGCCGGGCGCCTGCTGGCGGGGGGCGCCGCCGCGCTGGCGGCCCTGGCCCTGGCCCTGACCTTGGCCCGCGGGGCCTGGCTGGCCGCAGCCCTGGGCTGCCTGGCCGCGCTGGGCGCCTCAGGCTTCGCCGTGCCCTGGCGCTGGCTGGCCGCCTCCGGCGCGCTGGTGGCCTGCCTCGCCCTCGGCATCCTGGCCCTGGGCCAGGGCCAGGCCGGTCTGGCCGGGCGCCTCAGGGAGGCGGCCGATCCCGGCTCCGAGGCATGGAGCAGCCGGGCTTTCATGGCTTCGGTGGCACTGGACCTCGCGCGGGAGCGCCCGCTGACCGGCGTGGGCGGCGGCGCCTTCGAGATTGAGTACCTGCGGCGGCAAGGCCAGCGGCTGCAGTCCGATCACGCCCAACCCTTCCGTCTCACCGCCGACGCGCACAATGACTGGATCCAGTGCGCCGCGGAGACGGGCTTCCCCGGACTGCTGTTGTGGGCCCTGCTTTTCTGCCTGGCCCTGGCCGCGGCCTGGCGCCACGGCGGAGCAGAGGGCGGGGCCGTGGCCGGCGCACTTGCGGCCTTCGGGGCGCAGGGCTGCTTCCATTTCCCCTGGGACATCGTGCCCAGCGCCGGATTGTTGCTGCTGGCCTTGGCAGCGGCCGCGGCCTTTGCCGCCTCCGAGGACTGGACCCCGCCGGCCCTGGTCCGCTGGCTGGCCATGCTGGCGGTGGCCGCCTGCCTCGCCTTCGGCCTGCGCCAGGCCGCGTCCAGCGCCCTGCTCAACAGCGGCACGGCCCTGCAGGCAGACCCCGCCGGCAAGGTCCTGGCCGTTCCCCTGCTGGCGGCGAGCGCCGGCCTCGGCCCGGACGACGAACGCGCTTGGAGCCGGCTCGGCGCCGCCCGCATGGACCGCGGCGACTACGCCGGCGCCGTGCCCCCGCTGCAGCAGGCGCTGCTGCTGCTGCCCAGCTCGCCGGACACCTGGACCAACCTGGGGCTGAGCCTGGCCCAGACCGGCCGGCTGCCCGGGGCCGAGGCAGCCCTGCGCCAGGCCCTGGCCCTCAATCCCCGCTCCAAAGAGGCCTGGGCGGACGCGGCCAACACCGCCTACCAGCTCGGGCGCCCCGACGAGGCCATGGACCTGGCCCTCCGCGGCATTCGCGAGGCGGGCGGCAGCGCCCAGGCCTGGTTCAACCTGGGAGCCATGCTGTTCAACTCCGGCCGCCTGGGCGAGGCAGGGCCCGCCTTTGAGCAGGCACTGCGCCTGGAGCCGGGGTATCCCCAGGCCGCCGAACTGCTTGCGAAGTGCCGCCATGCCCGCTGAGCGGGCCCTGCGCGCGGCCGGGCGGACGCCGTGGCGGGCCCTGTTCCGCGCGGCCGCCCGGCTGGTGTTGGCGGCGCTGGCCGCCGGCCTGGGCGCCGATTCGCTGCCTGCCGCGCCCGTCGCCGGCTGCTCCCAGGGTTTCCGGGTGCTGGCCCGCAGCGGCAGCGGCCGACTGGCCGACGGCGGGCCGCAGGAGCTGCGCCTTTCCTTTCATCTGTCCTCGGCGCGCACGGTCTGGGCCGAGGCTGGCGGGCTGGCGGGGCTCGACGCCGAGGACCGCGACGCGGCCCCCGAGGCCTTCGTGGACGACCACTACCTCGGCTCCCTGCTCGCCGAGCAGGGCCAGGACTGGCGTTCGTCCCAGTCCTTTACGCTGCAGCCAGGGGATCACGTGTTCCTGCTTCGCAGGGCGCAGGCCGCGTCCGGGCCGGCGCCGCGCTGGGACACCCTGGAGGTGGTGGCCGATGAGCCCTGCATCCCACCGCACCAGTCCCCGCCGGCGCGCGCCGCGGACTGCGGCAGCCTGACAGAGCACCGGGAATGGCCGGCCCGCCTGCACGGGCGGGCCCTGGTGCTGTCCGTGCTCAGCGGCCGCATGGTGCCCAGCGGTGCCCTGGTCCACCTCCGCGACGGGCAGCGCTGGCGGGCCTTGATCAAGATCCCGCCGGGGGCCGACGGCCAGCCCCTGCCCCTGCTGGCCGGCTTCGACCCGCGGCGCCAGGGCACCCTGCGCTTCATGATCTGGCTCGACCAACAGTCCCAGGGCCCGGTGTCCGCGCTGGGCTACCGGCCCGGATCCTGGGAGACCCTGTCCCTGGCGCTGTGCGGAGGTGTGCTGCGCGCGCAGATCGCGGGCGTGCCCGCCATTGAGCTGCCCTGGGCCCGCAGCGGGGCCGACTTGGAGCTGGCCGCCCAGGACTTGGAGCTGAGCATCAAAATGGACCCCGCCGCCGCCGGATCCCCCACCCGCCAGACCACGGAGAGCCATGCCCCTGCGACGCTTTGATTTCCCCGCGGACTTCATCTTCGGGTCCGCCACCGCCGCCTACCAGATCGAGGGAGCCACGCGCGCCGACGGCCGCGGGGATTCGGTGTGGGACGCCTTCTGCCGCGAGCCCGGACGGGTCGCGGGCGGCGCCAGCGGGGAAGAGGCCTGCCGGCACTACGAGCTGTGGGACCGGGACCTCGACCTGCTGCAGCAGCTCAGGCAGCAGTCCTACCGCTTCTCCGTGTCCTGGCCGAGGATCCAGCCCGGGGGATCGGGCCCCATCAACCCCAGGGGCCTGGCCTTCTACGGGCGCCTCATCGACGGCATGCTCGAGCGGGGCATCCGGCCCAACTGCACCCTCTACCACTGGGACCTGCCCACCGAGCTGGAGCAGGAGGGCGGCTGGCTCAACCGCGACACGGCCTCGCGCTTCGCCGACTACGCGGCCGCCGTGGCGAAGGCTTTCGGCGACCGGGTGGAGTTCTGGGCCACCTTCAACGAGGCCAACATCTTCACCCTGCTGGGCTACGAGCTGGGCCACCATGCGCCCGGGCGCAGGGAAGGCGCCAAGGCCTGCCGCCAGGTCGTCCACCACGTGCTGCTGGCCCATGGTCTGGGCCTGCAGGCACTGCGACCGCGGCTGCGGCGCCCGGACGCCAAGGCAGGCATCGTCCTGTCGCCCTCTGCCGTGTGGCCCCAGGACGGGAGGCCCGCCAGCCTGGCCGCCGCCGAGAACCGCTGGCGGCACGAGAGCGACTGGTGGATGCTGCCCATGACCCAGGGCCGCTACCCCGATACCGTGTGGAAGCGCCTGGGCCAGGCCGTCCCCGAGATCCGGCCGGGGGACATGGAGGCGATCCGTCAGCCCATGGACTACGTCGGCCTGAACTACTATAGCCCGGCCCGCGTCGCCGCCGATCCCCACGACGCCGGGGGCTGGAAGGTCGTGCCGCGCTCGCCCCTGGCGCCCCGCACCGACATGCCGGGCTGGGAGGTATTCGCCCCGGCTCTTCGCACCCTGCTGCTGCAGTACCACCGGCGCTATGGCTTGCCCATCTATGTCACCGAGAACGGCATGAGCACGGCGGCCGACGCCCCGGGCCCCGACGGACGCGTGCGCGACCCCCGCCGCCTGGACTTCCTCATGCGCCACCTCGCCGAGATCCGGCGGGCCATGGACCAGGGCGCCGACGTGCGTGGCTACTTCCACTGGTCCACCCTGGACAACTTTGAATGGGCCTTCGGCTACACCCAACGCTTCGGCCTGGTGCACGTGGACTATGCCACCCAGAAGCGGACCCCCAAAGACAGCGCCCTGTGGTACCGGGACTTCATACAATCCCGTTCCTTTGAGGCTGATTTCGAGGACAAACCCTCACCGTTCGATGCCCTGGAGCCGGTGGCGGCCGGCGGGGCCTTGACGCGGGCCCCGGGGACCTGATATAAGGGCAGCTGCAACCGGACACCCCGGCCCCCTTTAAAGGCCGCCCTGTGAGGCGGACAAGGTGAGGCAAGATGAGCCACGCGAAAAGCAGACGTTTCATGATGCTGGAGGACTCGCCCCAGGGGCGCGGTCCTCTTTTTTTGTGCCCGCCCCTGCGCCGGCCGGAGGCCCGCCCATGAGCGAAGGCCGCCTCAAGGCCGTGCCCCTCGAGGCCCAGGACCTCGACCGGGCCCTGACGCGCATGGCCCACGAGATCCTGGAGCGCAACCGCGGCGTGGAGGGCCTGGCCCTGGTGGGCATCAAGACCCGGGGCGAGGTCCTGGCCCGGCGCCTGGCCGCCCGCATCGTGCGCATCGAGCAGCCCGCCCAGGGCCTGCTGGTGGGCGCCCTCGACGTCACCTTCTACCGCGATGACACCGCCGCCCGCCCGGCGCGGCCCGCCAGCGCCAGCGAGCTGGCCTTCAGCGTCGAGGGCCGCACCGTGGTGCTGGTGGATGACGTGCTGTTCACCGGCCGCACCGTGCGGGCCGCGCTGACCGCCCTGCTGGACTACGGCCGCGCCGCGCGCATCCAGCTGGCGGTGATGGTCGACCGCGGGCTGCGCGAGCTGCCCATCCGCGCGGACTTCGTGGGAAAGAACGTGCCCACCAGCGCCCGCGAGCGCGTGCGCGTGCTGCTGGCCGAGACCGACGGCGAGGACAAGGTCGCCATCTTCGAAGGCTCCGGGGAGGCCGCATGAAACGCCTGGCCCGCAAGGACCTGCTGGACCTCGAAAGCGTCCAGCCGGACGAGATCCGGCTGATCCTGGACCAGGCCGCGGCCTTCCGCGAGGTGGCCCTGCGCCCGGTGAAGAAGGTCCCCGCCCTGCGCGGCAAGACGGTGATCAACCTCTTCTTCGAGCCCAGCACCCGCACCGCCACCAGCTTCCATCTGGCGGCGCAGCGCCTTTCGGCCGACGTGCTGGACATCAAGGTGGCCGACTCCTCGGTCAAGAAGGGCGAGACCCTGCTGGACACGGTGGCCACCTTCGAGGCCATGGACCTGAGCGTGCTGATCATGCGCACCAGCCACGCCGGCTCGCCCGCCCTGGTGGCAGGCCACAGCAAGGCCAGCATCGTCAACGCCGGCGACGGCATGCACGAGCACCCCACCCAGGGCCTGCTGGACCTCTTCACCCTGCGCCAGCGCTTCGGCCGCCTGGAGGGGCTCGAGGTGGCCGTGGTGGGCGACGTGCTGCATTCGCGGGTGGCCCGCTCCGACGTGTGGGGCCTGCTGAAGATGGGGGCGTCGGTGCGCCTGTGCGGCCCCTCGACCCTGTGCCCGGCCTCGATCCAGGGGCTCTGGCCCGGCGGCCGGGTGCGGGTCACCCACGACCTGCGCGAAGCCCTCGAGGGCGCCGACGCGGTGCAGGTCCTGCGCATCCAGCTCGAGCGCCTGCAGCGCTTCCTCTTCCCCAGCACGCGCGAATACAGCCGGCTCTACGCCCTCACCAGCGAGCGCCTGGCCTGGGCCAAGCCCGGCTGCCTGGTCATGCACCCCGGCCCCATGAACCGCGGCCTCGAGATCAGCAGCGGGGTGGCAGACGGGCCTCAGAGCGCCATCACCACGCAGGTGGCCAACGGCGTGGCCGTGCGCATGGCCGTTCTCTACCTGCTCGCCGGCAACGACGCGGAGGCCGCATGAAACCCGAAGAGACCGTGGCCGCGGGCCGTCCGGACCGGAGCGGCGCACCCGGCGCCTGGCTGATCCGCGGGGCGCGCCTGGTGGACCCCGCCGCCGGCGTCGACGCCGTGTGCGACCTGCTGCTGCGCGACGGCCAGGTGGCCGCGGTCGGGGCCGCCGCCGCCGCCGCCGCGGGCGGCGCCCAGTCCGTTGACGCGGGCGGATTGTGGCTGCTGCCGGGCCTGGTCGACCTGCACGTCCACCTGCGCGAGCCGGGCCAGGAGGGCAAGGAGACCATCGCCAGCGGGACGCGTGCCGCGGCGGCCGGCGGGGTGACCACCCTGGTGGCCATGCCCAACACGGTGCCGGCCACCGACAGCGTGGCCATCGTCGAGCTGGTGCGGTCCATGGCGCGCTCCCAGGGCGTGGTGCATGTGCTGCCCTCGGCGGCGGTGACCAAGGGCCGCATGGGCGCGGAGCTCAGCGAGATCGGCGACCTGGCCCGCGCCGGCGTGGTGCTGTTCACCGACGACGGCGACGGCGTGGCCAACCCCGAGCTGATGCGCCGGGCCCTGGAATACGGGGCCATGTTCGGCGTCCTGCTCATGCAGCACTGCGAGGACAAGGCCCTGTCCAACGACGGCGTCATGAACGAGGGGCTGGTCAGCCTGCGCCTGGGCCTGCGCGGCTGGCCCAAGGCCGCCGAGGCCGCCATGGCGGCGCGGGACATCGTGCTGGCCGAGGCCACCGGGGGCCGGGTCCACTTCGGCCACCTCTCAGGCCGGCAGTCCCTCGAGCTGGTGCGCTCGGCCAAGGCCCGCGGGCTGCGGGTGAGCGCCGAGACCGCGCCCCACTTCTTCGCCCTGAGCGACGCCTGGCTGTCGGAGCACCCCTACGACACCAACGGCAAGATGAACCCGCCCCTGGGCGGCGAGGACGACCGCCTGGCCGTGATCGCCGCGATCAAGGACGGCACCCTGGACTGCATCGCCACGGACCATGCGCCCCACGGAAGCCTCGACAAGGCCGTGGAATTCGACAAGGCGGCCTTCGGCATCGTGGGCCTCGAGACCAGCCTGGCGCTGACCCTGGACTGCCTGGTCCACGCCGGCCACATCGACGCGCCTCGGGCGGTGCAGCTGCTCAGCGCCCGGCCGGCAGAGCTGCTGGGGCTGAAGGGGATCAAGGGAACGCTGGCCCCCGGCGCCGACGCGGACCTCTGCCTGGTGTACCCCCAGGAATCCTGGACCGTCGATCCGGAGGCCTTCCAGAGCCGCAGCCGCAACACGCCCTTCGGTGGGCGCCGTCTCAAGGGGCGGGTGAAGCGCACCATGGTCGCGGGGCGCTGGGTCTACGAGGACGGCAAGGGCATTCTGGCCTGAAGGCCCCGGGCGAGCCGGGGGGCGGCAGCGGCCGCGCAGCGAGCAAAGGAGACACCCATGGAGGCCGTTTTCGAGACCCACCTCAAGGGAGCCCGCCTGATCAAGCGGGGCAAGGTCCGCGACATCTATGAGCTTCCGGCGCGGCCGGGCCGCGCGAAGGCCCTGCTGCTGGTCGCCTCCGACCGCCTCAGCGCCTTCGACGTGGTCCTGGACGAGCCCATCCCCGACAAGGGCAAGGTGCTCACCCAGATCGCCAACTTCTGGTTCCGCAAGTTCGAGGGGCTGGTCCCCAACCACATCCTGGCAACGGACGCGGAAGGCTGGCTCGAGGACCCCTTCGACCTGGAGCAGGCCCGGCACCGTTCCATCGTGTGCAAGGTGTGCGAGCCGCTGCCGGTGGAGGCCATCGTGCGCGGCTACCTGGTGGGCTCCGGTTTCAAGGAGTACCAGGCCACGGGCGCGGTCAGCGGCATCGCCTTGCCCGCGGGCCTGGGGCACGCCGCGCGCCTGCCCCGGCCCCTGTTCACCCCGTCCACCAAGGCCGAGCAGGGGGCCCACGACGAGAACATCACGCTCGCCCAGGCCGGCGCGCTGCTGGGCCCGGAGCTGGCCGCCAAGGTGGAGGCCGCCTCGCTGGCCCTGTACCAGGCCGGCGCCCAGTGGGCCGCGACGCGGGGCATCCTGCTGGCGGACACCAAGTTCGAGTTCGGGCTGCTGGGCGGCGAGCTGGTCCTGATCGACGAGGTCATGACCCCGGACAGCTCCCGTTTCTGGCCCGCGGATCAGTGGCGCGAGGGGTCCAACCCCCCCAGCTTCGACAAGCAGTTCGTCCGCGATTGGCTCGAGACCACCGGCTGGGACAAGCGGCCGCCGGCGCCGCGCCTGCCGCGCGAAGTGGCCGAGAAGACCCGGGCCAAGTACATCGAGGCCTATGAACGCATCACCGGCGAGTCCTGGCGCTTCTAGGCCGGGCCCCAAGGGCCCCTCCTCCGCATGGCGGCGGGGGGGCATTCCCAGAAAGGCGACGCATGCCCGCAGCAAGGACCGCCACCCTCGCCCTTGAAGACGGCGAGGTCTTCCATGGAAGCGCCTTCGGCGCGGACGCCGACGGCTTCGGCGAGGTCTGCTTCAACACGTCGATGACCGGCTACCAGGAGATCCTCACGGACCCCAGCTACGCCGGCCAGATGGTGTGCATGACCTACCCCCACATCGGCAACACCGGGGTCAATCCCCTGGACATGGAAAGCCGCCGGGTGTGGGCCGGCGGCCTGATCGTGCGCGAGCGCCCCACCCAGCCCAGCAGCTTCCGCAGCCGCGGCAGCCTGGACGCCTTCCTGCGCGCCCAGGGCGTGCCCGGCATCGCCGGCGTGGACACGCGCCGCCTGACCAAGCACCTGCGCGACCACGGGGCCAAGCGCGGGGTCCTGCTGCGGGGCACCGTGTCCGCGGCCGAAGGCCGGGCCCGGGCCAAGGCCAGCCCGGCCTACGAGGGCGTGGACTGGGTCGCCCGCGTGAGCACCCCGTCCGCCTACGCCTGGAGCGAGCCCCTGCGCTCCGGCATCCCCGGGATCCCGCCGCCCGAGCTGGACCTGGTGGACCGCGGGCTGAAGGGCCGCGGCGTCCCCGCCGGACGCCGGCGCCGCTGGCGCGTGGTGGCCATCGACTGCGGCATCAAGCTCAACATCCTGCGCAACCTGGTGTCGCGGGGCTGCGCGGTGACCGTGGTGCCCGCGTCCGCCGGAGCCGCCGACATCCTGGCCCTGCGCCCGGACGGCGTGTTCCTCAGCAACGGCCCCGGCGACCCCAACGCGGTGGCGACCGTGGCCCAGACCGTGCGCGGCCTGCTGGCCTCGGGGGTGCCGCTCTTCGGCATCTGCCTCGGCCACCAGATGCTGACGCTGGCCTTCGGCGGGCGCATGGGCAAGCTCAAGTTCGGGCACCGCGGCGGCAACCAGCCGGTGGGCGACCGCAGCACCCGGCGGGTGGAGATCACGAGCCAGAACCACGGCTACGCCACGGTGCGCGGCACCCTGCCCGCGGCCACGGTCCTGGTCAGCCACAAAGGCCTCAACGACCAGGTCATCGAGGGGCTCAGCCACCGCAGCCTGCCGGTGTTCTCGGTGCAGTACCACCCCGAGGCCAGCCCCGGCCCGCACGACGCCAACCACCTGTTCGGGCGCTTCGTCGAGCTCATGCGCACGCGGCGGCCCGTGCCCGCACCGGCCAAGGGCGCGCTGCCGAAGTCCTGGGGGTCCGTTTCCTGAAGCACGGCACGAGGGGGGCCCGGTCCGGGAACCCGGGGTGGAATCCAGCAATCCGGCTCCAAGCCTGCGGCCGGTACACAAGGAGCACGCCATGACACGATTCGCCCGCACCCTCGCACTCGGCCTCGCGGCCGCCGCCTTCCTCGGGGCCTGCGCCGGGGCACCGGCCAAACCCGCCTCGGACCACGGCGGCAAGAGCCTCTATGAGCGCCTGGGCGGCCTGCCGGCCATCAAGGCCGTCACCCACGCCGCGCTGCTGCGCATCGTCAAGGACCCCCGGGTGAAGGACTACTTCGCCGACGCCGACCTGGCCGTGCTCGAGAAGCACTTCGTGCAGCTCACCTGCCTGGCCTCGGGCGGCCCCTGCAAGTACGAGGGCCACAGCATGAAGGAGGCGCATGAGCGCCTGCACATCACCAACGCCGCCTTTGACGCGGTGGTCGAGGACATCCTGTTCACGCTCAAGAAGTTCAAGGTCGGCTCCGACGAGATCGACGAGGTGGTGGCCATCCTCAATGCCCAGCGCAAAGACACCGTAGAGGTCAGGTAGACCATGCCAAAGAGAACGGACATCAAGACCATCATGATCATCGGGGCGGGGCCCATCATCATCGGGCAGGCCTGCGAGTTCGACTACAGCGGCACCCAGGCCTGCAAGGCCCTCAAGGAGGAGGGCTACCGGGTCGTGCTGGTGAACTCGAACCCGGCGACGATCATGACGGACCCGGACTTCGCCGACCGCACCTACATCGAGCCGGTGACCCCCGAGGCCTGCGAGCGCATCATTGCCGCCGAGCGCCCCGACGCCCTGCTGCCCACCGTGGGCGGGCAGACCGGGCTGAACACCGCCATGGCCTTGGCCCGCTCGGGGGTGCTCAAGAAGTACGGCGTGCGCCTCATCGGCGCCAACGAGGCGGCCATCGACAAGGCCGAGGACCGCGAGCTGTTCAAGCGGGCCATGCTCAAGATCGGCCTCGACGTGCCGCGCAGCCGCACGGTGCGGACCCTGGCCCAGGCGCGGGCCGCGGCGCGCGCCATCGGCTTCCCGCTGATCCTGCGGCCGGCCTTCACCCTGGGCGGCACCGGCGGCGGCGTGGTGCGCTCGGCCGCCGAGTTCGGCGCCAAGGTGCGCTACGCCCTCGACATGAGCCCGGTGTCCCAGGTGCTCATCGAGGAAAGCGTCCTGGGCTGGAAGGAATACGAGCTCGAGGTCATGCGCGACACGGCCGACAACGTCGTCATCATCTGCAGCATCGAGAACTTCGACCCCATGGGCGTGCACACCGGCGACAGCATCACCGTGGCGCCGGCCCAGACCCTCACCGACAAGGAATACCAGCGCATGCGCGACGCCGCGCTGGCGATCATCCGCGAGATCGGCGTGGACACCGGGGGCAGCAACATCCAGTTCGGCGTGGACCCCGCCTCGGGCCGGCTGGTGGTCATCGAGATGAACCCGCGCGTGTCCCGCAGCTCGGCCCTGGCCAGCAAGGCCACGGGCTTCCCCATCGCCAAGATCGCCGCCAAGCTGGCCGTGGGCTACACGCTCGACGAGCTGGCCAACGACATCACCAGAAGCACCCCCGCCAGCTTCGAGCCCTCGCTGGACTACGTGGTGGTCAAGGCGCCCCGCTTCACCTTCGAGAAGTTCCCCGAGGCCGACGCCACGCTGACGACGCAGATGAAGAGCGTGGGCGAGGCCATGGCCATCGGCCGCAATTTCCACGAGGCTTTCCAGAAGTCCCTGCGTTCGCTCGAGACAGGCCGCGCCGGCTGGGTGCGGGCCTCCAGCGGGCCCCTGCGGCGCGCCGTCATCGAGGAGCGCCTGAGCACCCCCAACGCCGAGCGCGCGTTCTGGATCAAGGACGCCATGCTCGCCGGCCTCAGCGACGCCCGCATCCACGCCCTCAGCCGCGTGGACCCCTGGTTCCTGGCGCGCCTGCGCGAGCTGCTCGACGCCGAGATCGAAGCCGCCAAGGCGGTGCGCTCCCGCGGCTGGCGCCGCGGCCTGGACCGGGAACGGCTCGAGGGCCTCAAGCGCCTGGGCTTCTCGGACCGCCAGCTGGCCGACCTTGCCGGCGTCGGCGAGGAGGCCCTGCGCCTGCACCGCACCGGCTTGGGGCTGCGCCCGGCCTTTCTGCAGGTCGACACCTGCGCCGGCGAGTTCGCCGCCGAGACCCCCTACCTGTATTCCGCCTGGGAGTCCGCCTCGGACGCGCCCCCGACCAAGCGCAAAAAGGTCGTCATCCTCGGCGGAGGGCCCAACCGCGTCGGCCAGGGCATCGAGTTCGACTACTGCTGTGTGCACGCCGCCTTCGCCCTGCGCGAGGACGGGTACGAAGTCATCATGGTCAATTGCAACCCCGAGACCGTGAGCACGGACTACGACACCAGCGACCGCCTGTACTTCGAGCCGCTGACGCGCGAGGACGTGCTCAACATCCTGGAGCGGGAGAAGCCCTGGGGCGTGATCGTGCAGTTCGGCGGCCAGACGCCGCTGAAGCTCAGCGTGCCCCTGTGGGCCAAGAAGGCGCCCATCCTGGGCACCACCCCCGACAGCATCGACATCGCCGAGGACCGCGAGCGCTTCGGCGCCCTGCTCAAGCGCCTGGGCATCCCCGCGCCCGCGCACGGCACGGCGCGCTCCCTGGCCGCCGCCCGCCGGGTGGCCGCCGAGATCGGCTACCCCATCATGGTCCGCCCAAGCTACGTTCTGGGCGGGCGCGCCATGGAGATCGTGACCGACCCGGACCAGCTCGAGCGCTTCTTCGCCGAGGCGGCCCGGGTTGCGCCCGAGCACCCCGTGCTGCTCGACAAATACCTCGAGGACGCCATCGAGGTGGACGTGGACTGCGTGTGCGACGGGCGCGAGGTCGTCGTGGCGGGCATCATGGAGCACATCGAGGAGGCCGGCATCCACTCCGGCGACAGCGCCTGCGTGATCCCCCCCTTCACGCTGCGCGAGGACCAGATCGCGGCCATCAAGGACTACACCATCCGCATGGCGCGGGCCCTGAAGGTGAAGGGCCTCATGAACGTGCAGTACGCCGTCAAGGCCGAGCGGGTCTATGTGCTTGAGGTCAACCCGCGGGCCAGCCGCACGGTGCCCTTCGTCAGCAAGGCCACGGGAGTGGCCTGGGCCAAGGCGGCCGCGCGCGTCATGGCCGGCCGCAGCTTGCGCTCCCTGGGGCTGAGCCCCGCGAAGGACTATTGGCGTACAAAGCACCACTCGGTGAAAGAGGCGGTGTTCCCCTTCAACAAGTTTCCGGGCGCGGACACGGTGCTGGGGCCCGAGATGAAGTCCACCGGCGAGGTCATGGGGCTGGACGCCGACTTCGGCCTGGCCTTCGCCAAGAGCCAGCTGGCCGCCAACCTGAAGTTCCCGCTCAAGGGCAGGGTCTTCTTCAGCGTCAAGAACAAGGACAAGCGCCAGGGCTGCCTGGTGGCGGGCGAGCTGGAGCGCCTGGGTTTCAGCATCTGCGCCACCCGCGGCACGGCCCACGCCCTGCGCACCCGCGGCATCAAGGTCGAGACCGTCAACAAAGTCCACGAGAGCCGCCCCAACATCGTCGACCTCATCAACGCCCGCGACATCGACCTGATCATCAACACGCCGGCGGGCAAGGGCGCCCTGTCGGACGACTTCCACATCCGCCGGGCGGCGCTGCTCAACGGCGTCAGTTGCGTCACCACCCTGTCGGCGGCCTCCGAAACCGTGCACGGCATCGCCTCGATGCAGAAGGCGGGCATGCGCGTGCGCGCCCTGCAGGACTACCACCGGGCCCCGCGGGGCCTGCGCTAGCCGGGCCATGGGCGCCCTGTACCGGGGTTTGCGGCCCCTGCTCTTCACCCTGCCGCCGGAGGCCGCCCACGTGGCGGCCATGGTGGCCCTGCGCCTGGGGCGCCCTGCCCTGCCGCTGCTGGCGCCCTGGCTGCGCCACGAGGATCCCCGCCTGGCCGTGGAGCTGGCGGGCCTGAGCTTTTCCAACCCGCTGGGCCTGGCCGCCGGCTTTGACAAGGCCGCCACGGCCGTGGACGCCTGGCAGCATCTGGGCTTCGGCCATGTGGAGCTGGGCACCGTCACGCGGCACGCCCAACCCGGCAACCCCCGGCCCCGCGTGTTCCGCTTCCCGGCGGCGCGCGGCCTGGTCAACCGCTTCGGCTTCAACAACCCCGGCGCCGAGCAGGTGGCCCGCGGCCTGGCCCGGCTCAGGGCCTCCGGCCGCTGGCCCAAGCATCCCGTGGGGATCAACCTTGGAAAGAGCAAAGTCACCCCGCTGGAGCAGGCCGCCGAGGACTACCTCTTTTCCCTGGGCCTGCTGGCCCCCTTCGCCGACTACATCGCCGTCAACGTCAGCTCCCCCAACACCCCGGGCCTGCGCAGCCTGCAGGGGCCGCGCACGATCCGGGCCCTGGCCTCGGCCTTGGCCAAGGCCCTCAAAAGGACCCCGGGACGGCGTCCGCCCCTATTCGTCAAGTTGGCGCCGGACCTGGAGCCGCGCGACCTGTTGGCATCCTGCGACGCGGCTCTGGCCGGGGGCGCCCAGGGGCTGATCCTCACGAACACGACCCTGGACAGGGCGGTCCTGCCCGCGGCCAGGGACGTGGAAGGCGGGCTGTCCGGGGCCCCCTTGCGCAACAAGGCCGACGCCTGCCTGGCCGCGGTGGCAAAGCACACCCGGGGGCGGATTCCGCTCATTGGGGTGGGGGGAGTGTTCACAGCCGCGGATCTGCGGCGGAAGCTCGACTTGGGAGCCGGTCTGGTGCAGGTGTACACAGGCTTCATTTATGAGGGTCCGGGCATGGCGTGCAAGGTATGTCAAGATTTGATAAAGGACGATGCTCAATGATTAAACGGTTCAAAAAATCCTTTTGACCAATGCGAGCAGGCTCTGCTAAACTCAAAGAACTGACTCTATGCATAAAAAAGGAGTTTTTATGTTCAGAAACGCTGTTTTGGCAATTGCATTTGCGGTGCTAGGGCTACTGTGGACAAGTTCGGCCCAGGCTGCGGACCCGGCCCTGGCCACCAAGTGGGTCACCTACGGGCAGCAGCTTTACGCCCAGCGCCAGTATGACAAGGCCATTACAGCGTTTTCCACGGCGATTCGGGCCAACAGCGGCGACGCCCAGGCCTGGAAAAGCCTCGCCAACGCGCTCTACGCCAAAGGCGACTACACCAGCGCTCTCAAATACTACAAATACGCCCTGCAGCTGAACCCTTCCGACGGCCAGTTGGCCAGCTTTGTGCAGCGCCTGTCCAACGCCACGGCCAAGGGCACCGGATCGGCCAGCGACCCCATGGCCCTGGCCGGCCGCTACTATCAGGCCCGCCAGTATGATTACGCGATCCAGCAGTTCAAACTGGCCGCCAGCGCCAACCCCAACAACGCCAAAGCCTACCAAGGCCTGGGCAACTGCTACTACGCCAAGGCGGACAAGGCCGACGCCGTGGACGCCTACAAGCGGTCCCTGCAGATCGACCCGAGCAACAACCAGCTGAAAGCCTTCCTGGCCCGCTATTCGCCCGAGGACGCCAAGGCCGCCGGGGTCCAGGTCGCCAACGGGCCCAAGGACTGGCCGCAGTCGCTGTGGCGCTCCGCGGTCCTGCCCGGCTGGGGACAGAGCTACAACGGCGAATCCACCAAGGGCTGGATCATCGGCTCCCTGACCATCGCCGCCCTCATCGGCACCGTGGCCACCTACGAGATCGGGGACGCGGCCCGCACCACCTACGAGACGCAGACCAGCCCGACGGCCGACTACACCACGCCCTACAACACCTGGAACACCATGGCCACCTACAACAACATCCTGGCCATCGGCTTCCTGGCCCTCTACACCTTCAACCTGGTGGACGCCATCATCGACGCCAAGCCTGCCTCCCAAGCGATGGGCCTGCTCGACGAGCAGGCGCCCGTGCAGCTGGGCGTCCTGCCCCAGGGCGTCCTGGGCGCCAAGGTGCGGCTACTGGAATTTTGAGCGATTTTCGCGGAACGAAGAGCGGCGGAACCTTTCTAAAAGTCCCAGCCAGGCAACAGGCCTGGCATGGGCGCTGAGGGAAACTGACATGAAGATCAAAACCCTGTTCGCATTGATCGGCCTGGTCTGCCTGGTGGGCCTGGGCCTGGGCCTGCGGGCCGACATCAAGTTCCTGTGGCTGGACAAGCCGACAGGGCGGAACAACCCCCACGACCCCTCCTCGCCGCTCTTTGTGGCCCCGACCGCTACGCCCTTGCCGGCGACGGCGACCCCGTCGGGCCCCACGGCCACGAACACCACCGCCCCGACCCAGACCCCGGGCGGCCCGACCGCGACCAACACGGTGCCTCCGACCAATACGACGGGCCCCACCAACACGAACACCGTGGTTCCGACCAACACCCCTACCGTGGCGAGCACGCCCGTGGTGGTCTTCGACAACTTTGAGACCTCAGCCTGGACCAACCCGGTGGCGTCCTACATGTACGCGACTTGGCAGGACACAGGCACCACGACGGTGCAGTCGGTCACCTCGCCGCTGCCCGGCAACCAGGTCGGCACGGGCACCAACACCACCGCCGTCCAGGTCACCCACACGTTCCCCGCCACCGGCGGCGTCTCCGAGATCACCCTGAATTCCGAGTACGGCAGCGGCGGCTACGGCGGTCCGGTGGCGGTGACCTCGGTCGGCTCAGTGGGCTCCTTGGCGCTCACCTTTGAGATCTACTCGAACATGCCCCTGACCTTGGGCCTCTACCTGAACAACCCCTCCCAGGCCAACCAGGTCCAGTATGTCGGGCCCACCCTCAACGTTCCGGCCAGCGCCTGGACCACCATCACGGTGCCGGTCAACGCCACGAATTTCGGCGCCGGCGTCAGCAGCCTCAGCCTGACCCAGATCCAGAACGTGATCATCAACCTGGACAACACCGCCACAGGCGCCATGACCGCGACCATCGACAACGTCGCCTTCATCCCCTCGGCGGCCGGGCCCACGCCCACGAACACGGCCGTGGTCCCGACCAACACGCCGACAAACACGAACACCCCGGTCGGCCCGACGGCCACGCCGACCACCGGCTCCGCGTCGCCCTGGCCGGTCGTGGTCAACGCCAACACGGTCCTGGTCGGCGGCAACTTCTACGGGGCCGGCGGATCCGTGGGCAACACCGAGGTCAACGGCGGCACGGCCAGCGGCTATGAGAACCTGACGCTGAGCTCCGCAGCCTACATCGCCGCGGGCGTGTACTCCTTCGGCTACACCTCCAGCAGCGTGGCCATCACGCAGAACGCCTCCTCCTCGTCCGACGGCACGGGCTCCTACATGAGCCTGTCGATCTCGGTGCAGATCCCGGTCCTGGCCGGGGTCCCGACGCCTTATGTCATCCCTGGCGTCAACATCGTGACCGTGTCCGGCGGCGTGACCATCACCTCGCGCACGGTCAACGTCGAGAACTATATCCCCAACCCCAATGTGGCCGCCTGGAGCGGCACCCCGGGCCTGGTCGAGGACGGCACTTACCTCGTCCCCGGCAAATGGTACACGGCGATCATTCCCCTGACCGCCTTCGAGGGCTACAACAACATCCCCACGCCGGGCTCCGCCACCCTGACAGCGGCCACCCTTGCCACGGCCATCGGCGTGCAGGTGCAGCCCGCCAACTACGGCAATACGGGCGTCATCGCCGGATCGCTGTGGATCGGCGGCATCGCCTTCACCACGACCGTCAACGCCAACGCGCCGGCAGCCGGGTCCAACGGCTTCTCGGGCCTGTACTCGGACTTTGAGGACGGGACCGCGGCGGCCTGGGGCGGCTACTGGAGCGCCAACGTCGACACCTTCACCAGCTCGACCTGCCCTGGCCTGGTGCCGCCACCGGGGTCCGGCACGAATTGCACGACCTGCCAAAGCTCCATCGTCTACAGCGCCGTGACCGACACCGCCGGGACCACGGGCAGCAACACCCCGGGAACGGACGGCCTTCTTTGGGGCTGGCTGGGCACGGAAAACGGCCAGTACGGCACGCCAAACTGCGGAGTGGGATCGGGCGACTATCCTTTCCTGAACATGTCGGCCAACGTGTACAACGTCGTCGCCCCGGCGCTGGCCAGCATCAACCTCTCGAACAACTCCGTCATCACCACCTTGCCGGCCACGGGAGCCACGGGCCTGGCCTGGGACATGAAGGTGGGCGCCAACTGCGATCCGAGCGCCACCTTCGGCGTGGTCATCGCCACCACCCAGACCGCGAACACGGGCAACGTGTACTACGTCGAGGTCCAGGTGGGCAGCGGCGCCAACGACCTGACCACCTCCTGGAAGCACTACAACGTGAATTTCCCGGCCTCCGGATACGTGTCCTCCGGTACCACAGCGGGGGTCACCTACCACAGCGGAAGCGGGGGGCCCACGGAGCTGAACTGGAACCAGGCGCAGTACTCGGACTACAGCTCCACCTGGGGCCTGACCGACGTGTCCCAGGTCGGTGTGGCGGCCTACACGCACGGAACCGAGGCCCAGGTCTACATCGACAATATCCAGTTCTACTAGTCCGCGACGAAGGGTCCGGGAAACCGGACAGCGGCCGGGAACAGGACCGGAATCGGAAAAAGAAGAGGCCCGCCCGAAAAGGCGGGCCTGCTTTTTTGTGACGCATGCCACGGTTTTTGGGTACTTCCTTCGCACCGTTCCCTGTGCTATCCTTGCCCCGATACGCTTCCCACCCAGCCAGGAGGGACCTGCATGAGAGTCACCGTGCGGTACAGCGGCACCTTGAATGACCTTTCAAGCCTTCCACGGCTGCGGGAGGAATTCGCGGACATCGCCGCAATCCAAGGCTGGCCCGTGGACAGCCTGGACCGGGACGGGGGACGCCGCCCAGGCGGGGGACGCACCCTGGCGCCGCCCCTGGCGCTGGAAGGCCTGAAGGTGGTGGTCCACCCCCAGACCGACCCGCTGTGGCTGACCTTTGACGAGACCGGGGTCTTGACCCGCCTGGGGTCGTATCCCATCGGCCCGGGGGCAGGCACCGGACGGCAGCGCATCGGCTTCCTGCACCAGAGCCAGGCCAGCATGCAGACGAGCATCGGCGGCAGCGGGCTGCACCGGACGCTCATCGGGCTGCTGGACCACCTCAAGCGCAGCTACGTGCAGGACCTGAACGTGCAGGACGACACGGGCTACTGGCTGGACCGCGACGCGGACGCCCTGCGCCGCCTGATGGACGGGCGCTAAAAAAATATATTTCCTCCGGAGGCAGGCGTTGGGCCCGAAAAGGGGCCTGGCGGCCTGCCTTCCGCTTTTTCTCAGGCATGGAGAAGCATGGCCCAGGTGTCCCGCAGCCTCGACCTGGACGCCCTCAACCCTCCCCAGCGGGAGGCCGCCATCCACGGCGAAGGCCCCCTGCTGATCCTGGCGGGCGCGGGCTCGGGCAAGACGCGGGTCATCACCACGCGGGTGGCCTGGCTGATCCAGGAAAAGCGGATCGACCCGAAGAGCGTGCTGGCGGTGACCTTCACCAACCGCGCCGCCGGCGAGATGAAGGAGCGCCTGGGCAAGCTCATCGGCCGCGAGGCGGTGGATTCGATGTTCGTGTCCACCTTCCACGCGTTCTGCGTGCGCTTCCTGCGGGTGGAGGCCGAGAAGCTCGGCTTCCGGCGGGACTTCAGCATCTTCGACGACGACGACCAGACCCGGCTGGTCAAGGAATGCATGCACGAGCTGCAGATCGACGAGAAGCTCGTCAAGGCGCGCACCCTGCTGTGGCACATCGGGCAGGCCAAGAACGCCATGCTCAGCCCGGGGCAGTTCGCCGAGCAGGCCGAGGGCGAGAACGCGCGCCTGGCCGCGGACGCCTACAAGCTCTACCAGGCCAAGCTCAAGTCCAACCAAGCCATGGACTTCGACGACCTGATCAACCACGCGGTGGCCCTGCTGCAGCTCGACGCCGGGACCCTGAAGAAGTGGCAGGACCGGCTGCGCTGGTTCCTGGTCGACGAGTACCAGGACATCAACCCGGCCCAGTACCGCCTCGTGCGCCTGCTCTCGGCCGGCAGCCGCAACCTGGCCGTGGTCGGCGACGACGACCAGAGCATCTACCGCTTCCGCGGCGCGGACATACGCAACATTCTCGACTTCGAGAAGGACTTCCCGGACGCCAAGGTGGTCAAGCTCGAGCAGAACTACCGGTCCACCCAGCGCATCCTCGAGGCCGCCTGGGCGGTCGTGAACAAGAACGAGGGGCGCAAGGAGAAGAAGCTCTGGACCCAGAACGCGCTGGGCGAGCTGATCACCTACTACCAGGCGCCCGACGAGGTCGAGGAGGGGCGCTACGTGGCCGGCCAGGTTGTGTGGCTCAACCGACGCGAGCGCCGCCCCCTCAGCGACTTCGTGGTGCTCTACCGCACCAACGCCCAGAGCCGGGCGCTCGAGGAGGCCATGCGCCGGGAAGCGCTGCCCTACCGAATCGTGGGCGGCATGCGCTTCTACGACCGCATGGAGGTCAAGGACTGCCTCTGCTACCTGCGCCTGCTGGCCAACCCGGACGACCTGGTCAGCCTGAAGCGGGTGATCAACATGCCGCCTCGGGGCATCGGGGACCTCACGCTGGACAAGGTGCAGGCCCACGCCTGGGCCAACGGCCTGACCATCTTCAACGCAATGGCCCAGGCCGACCTGGTGCCCGGCCTGCAGGCCAAGGCCGTCCGCGAGCTGAAGAAGTTCACCGCGATGGTCCACGAGCTGCGCGTCGAAGTGCCGACCTCGGGGCCGGCCCGCCTCCTCAGCGAGGTGGTCAAGCGCAGCGGCTACCTGGACTACTGGATGGCCGAGCGCTCCAGCGAGGCCGAGATGCGGGTCGAGAACGTCAAGGAGCTCGTGGCCTCGGCCCTGGACTTCGAGGAGCGCGGCTCGGGCGAGAAGAACCTGTCCAGCTACCTCGAGATGGTGGCCCTGGCCTCCACCCTGGACAAGGCCGACGAAGGCGGCGAGCAGGTGACCCTGATGACCCTGCACAACGCCAAGGGCCTCGAGTACCCGGTGGTCTTCCTCACCGGCATGGAGGAGGGCCTCTTCCCCCATTCCAACTCGGTCGAGGAGGAGGGCGGGGTCGAGGAGGAGCGGCGCCTGTGCTATGTGGGCATCACCCGCGCGCGGGAGAAGCTGCACCTGACCTGCTCGGTGAGCCGCCGCAGCTTCGGCAACCGGGCCTACAACCCGCACAGCCGCTTCCTCGAGGAGATCCCCCCGGACCTGATGGAGGGCTTCCAGGCCCTGCGCCGGGAGGAGGACCGAACCGCCGGGGGCGGCACCACGGTGCCCTTCCTGGACGACCTGCCGCCCGACGAGATCGGCAGCGCGCTGAACTTCCGCCTGGGGGACCGGGTGCGGCACGCCGCCTTCGGAACCGGGCTGGTGATCAAGGCCCGCATCGACGGCGCCGACCAGCGGCTGACCGTGAGCTTCATGAACTACGGGCGCAAGGAGCTGATCGCCTCGAAGGCGAACCTCGAGAAGCTCTCGCCCGACAATGGAGGGGACTGATATGGCCCTCAGCGAAAAGGACGTCGACCACGTCGCGCGCCTGGCGCGCCTCGAGATCAGCCCAGAGGAACGCGCGCGCTACGTCAAGCAGCTCAACGCGATCCTGGGCCACGCCGAGGACATCGCCGGGCTGGACGTGTCGCAGGTACCCCCGACGGCGCACATCCTGCCGCTGCACAACGTCTGGCGCGAGGACGAGGTGCACCCCGGGCTGACCCGCGACGAGGCGCTGGCGAACGCGCCGGACAAGGCCAAGGGGTGCTTCCGCGTCCCCAAGATCATCGAATAGCTGGACCCAGAAACGGGACGGACGGACCTACGCTAGGGACCGACATTGGAATTGCATGAACTGACCCTCATGGACGTGGCCGGGCGGCTCCGGAAGAAGGAGCTGTCGTCGGTCGAGCTGACCAAGGCGGCGCTGGCGCGCATCGACGCGGCCGAGCCCAAGGTGCACGCCTTCGTGACCGTGGACCCCGAGGGCGCCCTGAAGGCGGCCGCAGAGGCGGACGCGCGCCGGGCCAAGGGAGAGGCCGGGACCCTGCTGGGCATCCCCATCGCCATGAAGGACAACCTCTCCACCAAGGGGCTGCGCACCACCTGCTCCAGCAGGATGCTGGAGCCCTACGTGCCGCCCTTCGACGCCACGGTGGTGTCCTCCCTGAGGGCCGCGGGCGCGGTGATCCTGGGCAAGACGAACCTCGACGAGTTCGCCATGGGCTCCAGCACCGAGAACAGCGCCTTCGGGCCTACCCGCAACCCCTGGGACACAAGCCGCGTCCCCGGCGGCAGCTCGGGCGGCAGCGCCGCGTCCGTGGCGGCGGGCTTCGGCTACGGGGCCCTCGGATCGGACACCGGCGGCTCGATCCGCCAGCCGGCCAGCCTCTGCGGCGTGGTGGGGCTCAAGCCCACCTACGGGCGCGTGTCCCGCTACGGCCTGATCGCCTTCGCCAGCTCGCTCGACCAGGTGGGCCCCCTGGCCCGCACCGTCGCCGACGCCGCCGCGCTGAGCTCGGCCATCGACGGACACGATCCCATGGACTCGACCAGCGTGGACGCGCCGGTCCCGGACTACGCGGCGCTGCTGGGCAAGGGCGTCCGCGGGCTGCGCGTGGGCCTGCCCAAGGAGTACTTCGTCGACGGCATGGACCCCAAAGTCGCGGAGGCGGTGCGCGCCGCGGTGGCCTCCCTCGAGGCCCAGGGCGCCAGCGTGCGCGAGGTGAGCCTGCCGCACACGCCCCACTGCCTCAGCGTCTACTACCTGCTCGCCACCGCCGAGGCCAGCAGCAACCTGGCCCGCTTCGACGGGGTGCGCTACGGCTTCAGGGCCCCGGCCGAGAGCCTGGTGCCCCAGTACATGCGCACCCGCGCCGAGGGCTTCGGACCCGAGGTGAAGCGCCGCATCATGCTGGGCACCTACGCCCTGAGCTCCGGGTACTACGACGCCTACTACAAGCGGGCCCAGCAGGTGCGCACGCTGATCGTCCGGGACTTCGAGGCCGCCTTCAGGGACGTGGACGTCATCGCCACGCCGACGTCCCCCACCGGGGCCTTCCGCATCGGCGAGAAGGCCGACGACCCGATGACCATGTACCTCAGCGACATCTTCACCATCTCGGTCAACCTGGCCGGGGTGCCGGCCCTGAGCCTGCCCTGCGGCTTCGACGCCGCGGGCCTGCCCATCGGGCTGCAGCTCATCGGCCGGGCCTTCGAGGAGGGCACGCTGCTTTCCGCGGCCCAGGCCTACGAGAGCGCACACGACTGGAAGGACCGGCGTCCTTCCTTGTGACACGCACGACCCCATCCACCGAAAGAGGAGGTTCTATGGAATGCCGTTCCTGCGGCGCCAAGGGCAAGTTCCAGGCGCTGGTCACCGACTACAAGCCCATGGAGATCTGGGAGTTCACCGGCGCCGAGGTCACCCGCTTCGCCCAGCCCGATGCCGGCGACCTCGAGGTCAAGATCAGCTGCCTCAAGTGCGGCTCCGACGACGTGGACAAGCAGGGCTTCGACATGGACGCCTTCCAGGCCAAGAAGCTGGTCACGCTCAGCGACGAAGCCTGGGACGAGAAGGTCAAGCCGTAGCCATGCCCCTGCAGGACTACGAGATCGTGGTGGGCCTCGAGGTCCACGCAGAGCTGAGCACGAAGACCAAGATCTTCTGCTCCTGCGCCAACCGCTTCGGCGCGGACCCGAACACGCTGGTCTGCCCGGTGTGCCTGGGACTGCCCGGGACCCTGCCCGTGCTCAACCGCGAGGTCGTCGTCCGCGCGGCCAAGGCCGGCATGGCCCTGCACTGCGGCATCGCCGGCTTCAGCAAGTTCGACCGCAAGCAGTACTTCTACCCGGACCTGGACAAGGCCTACCAGATCTCGCAGTACGACCTGCCGATCTGCGGCACGGGCTGGCTGGAGGCCGACGTCGAGGAGGCCGGCGCGACGGTGCGCAAGCGCTTCGGGGTCACACGCATCCACCTCGAGGAGGACGCGGGCAAGCTTCTGCACACCGGGGCGGCCCAGATCGGCGGCAGCGACAGCAGCCTGGTGGACTACAACCGCGCGGGAGTGCCGCTGATCGAGATCGTGTCCGAGCCGGACATGCGCTCGCCGGAGGACGCCGAGGGCTACCTGGCGGCGCTCAAGGAGATCCTGCGCTACCTGGGCGTGAGCGACTGCAACATGGAGGAGGGCAGCCTCCGCTGCGACGCCAACATCTCGGTGCGCAGGCCGGGGGCCCCCCTGGGCACGCGCGTCGAAGTCAAGAACATGAACAGCTTCAAGAACGTGGGCAAGGCGATCCTCAGCGAGGCGGCCCGCCAGGTCGAGCTCATCGAGTCCGGCGGCACGGTCATGATGGCCACGCGGGCCTGGGACGCCGACAAAGGCGCGACGCGGGCCATGCGCAGCAAGGAAGAGGCCCACGATTACCGCTACTTCCCCGAGCCGGACCTGGTGCCCCTGGTCCTGGACGACGCCTGGATCGCCGCGCTCCGGGCCGGGCTGCCCGAGCTGCCCGAGGCCAAGCGGGCCCGCCTGGTCGAGGCCTATGGACTGCCGGCCTATGACGCGGGCGTGCTCACCGAGAACGCCGAGCTGGCCGACTACTTCGAAGCGGCCGTCAAGGCCGGGGCCGCCCCCAAGGCCGCCAGCAACTGGGTCATGGGAGAGCTGCTCGCCGTCCTCAACAAGCAGGGCAAGGGCATCGCCGAAAGCCCCATCAGCGCGGCCCAACTGGCCGCCCTGCTGAAGCTGCTCGACGGCGGGGTCATCAGCGGCAAAATCGCCAAGACGGTCTTCGAACAGATGGCCGAGGGCGCGGGCGAGCCCGCCCAGATCGTGGAGCGCCTCGGTCTGGTGCAGGTCACCGACAATGCCGCCATCGAGGGCTTCGTGCTGCAGGCCATGGACGCCAACCCCTCGGTGGTGGCGGAATACCGTGCCGGCAAGGAGGCCGTCCTGGGCTTCTTGGTCGGCCAAGTGATGAAGCTCTCGAAGGGCAAGGCCAACCCGGCCCTGGTCAACGGGACGCTGAAAAAGATGCTGGCGGGCTGATTGGACATCGAGGTGCTTTCGCTCGCCGCCGGCGGGGACGGTGTGGGACGGCTGCCCGACGGGCGCACGGTCTTCGTGCCCCACAGCGCCCCGGGCGACCGGGTCGAGGCGCGCCTCACCGAGGAGCACAAGAACTACGCAAGGGCGAGGGTGCAGCGGGTGCAGCGGCCCGGCCCGGGCCGCGCCCAGCCGTCGTGCCCCGTGGCCGGCGAATGCGGCGGTTGCGCCTGGCAGCACCTGGCGTATCCGGCGCAGGCCGAGGCCAAGCAGGGCTTCCTGCGCGAGGCCCTGCGCCGCATCGGCGGCGTGGCCGAACCGCCCCTGGCGCCGCTTCTGGCGGCGGAACTGCCCCTGGGCTACAGGAACAAGGCCCAGGTGCCCCTTGCGCTGGGCCCGGATGGGACCCTGCGCATGGGCTACTACCGCGAAGGCAGCCACGCCGTGGTGCCCCTGCCATCTGAAGGCTGCCGCCTGCTGGAGCCCGCCGTGGACGCGGCCCTGCGCTTCGTGCGCGACCAGCTGCCCTCCCTGGGCCTGCGGCCCTACGACCAGGCCAGCGGCGAAGGCGAGCTGAGGCACGTGATGGTGCGCTGCGACAGCCGTGGGCGGGCCATGGCCGTGCTCGTCACCCGCGGGCCCCTGCCCGCGGCCGCGGCGGCGAAAGCCTCCGCCTGGGCGGGCCAGGCCGGCATCGTCAGCGTCCAGAACAATCTCCAATCCAAAACCGGCAACGTCATCCTGGGCGAGACGACCCTGCTCCTGGCCGGCCCCGAGGCCCTCGAGGAGCGCCTCGGCGGCCTGTCCTACCGCCTTTCCGCCACCAGCTTCTTCCAGGTCAATCCCTCCCAGACCCTGGCCCTGCTGGGCGCCGTGATGGACGCGCGGCCCTGGAAGGCCGGCGAGCGGGTGCTCGAGCTTTTCTGCGGGGTGGGCACGCTGTCCCTGCCCCTGGGCCGCCTGGGCCTGCGCCTGCACGGCGTTGAGAGCCTGGCGGCCGCGGTGGAGGACGCCCGCGCCAACGCCCTGGCCAATGGCCTGCAAGGGCTCAGCTTTGCGGTCGCGGACGCCGCAGGCGCCTTGGAGGCCCTGCCCGAGGGCTTCAGACCCGACGTGGCCCTCATGGACCCTCCTCGCAAGGGCCTGGACGCCCAGCTGGCCAGCCGCCTTGCCCAGGCCGGGCCGCAGGAGCTGGTCTACGTTTCCTGCGACCCGGCCAGCCTGGCCCGGGACGTGAAGCGCCTGGCCGAGGGCGGCTACCGGCTCGCGTCGGTGCGGGGCGTGGACCTCTTTCCCCAGACGGCCCATGTGGAGAGCGTCAGCCACCTGGTGCGGGGCTGAACGCCGCAAAGCCCTGTGCCATCAGGGTTTTTGGGGCCGCAGGGGCCTTGCCAAGGCCCGCGCCCTGAACCTATAATCCGAGCCAGTCCGCGTGGCGCCCCCGGCGCCCGCGCAGGCGCACCGCCCATTCCGTCAGCCCGAGCCCGGGCCAGGACGCCTTTTCCGCCCAGGCGGGGAAGGCGTCCCTTTTTTGTGGCAGCCGCCCACCCCTTTCAGCCGCGGCAACGATCCCTGCGGGCCTGGCCCGCGCCCATGGAGGCACCATGCAACGCAAGGTCTTCTTCACCTCAGAGTCCGTTTCCGAAGGCCATCCCGACAAGATGTGCGACCAGATCTCGGACGCCATTCTGGACGCCATCCTGGCCCAGGATCCGCGCGCGCGGGTGGCCTGCGAGACCGCGACCACCACGGGCGTCGTCTTCGTCGCCGGCGAGATCACCTACGCCCCGAACGTCAAGATCAACGTCCCGGACATCGTCCGCAAGACGGTCAAGGAGATCGGCTACACCGACGCCGCCATGGGCTTCGACTACAAGACATGCTCGGTGATCGTGGCGCTGGGCCAGCAGAGCGCGGACATCGCCATGGGCGTGGACCGCGACGGCGCCGGCGACCAGGGCATGATGTTCGGCTACGCCAGCAACGAGACCCCCGAGCTGATGCCCCTGCCCATCAGCCTTGCCCACAAGCTGGTCAAGCGCCTGGCCGACGTGCGCAAGAAGGGTCTGCTGAAGTACCTGCGCCCCGACGCCAAGAGCCAGGTCACCGTCGAATACGAGTACGGCATCCCCAAGCGCGTCGACGCCATCGTCCTGTCCAACCAGCACGACCCCGGCGTGTCCCAGAAGCGCATCCACGACGACCTGATCCGCTTGGTCGTCAAAAAGGTCATCCCGGCGCGCCTGCTGGACAAGAAGACCAAGTATTTCATCAACCCCACGGGCAACTTCGTCATCGGCGGCCCGCATGGCGACAGCGGCCTGACCGGCCGCAAGATCATCGTCGACACCTACGGCGGCATGGGACGGCACGGCGGCGGCGCCTTCAGCGGCAAGGATCCCTCGAAGGTGGACCGTTCGGCCGCCTACGCCGCCCGCTACATCGCCAAGAACATCGTGGCAGCCGGCTTGGCCGACCGCTGCGAGGTCCAGCTCAGCTACGCCATCGGCGTGGCCAAGCCGATCTCGGTGCTGGTGGACACCTTCGGCACGGGCCGCATCGACGAAGAGGAGCTGTCCCGCCTGGTGTTCAAGCATTTCCCGCTGACGCCGCGCGAGATCATCACCCACCTGCGCCTGCGCCGCCCCATCTACCGCGAGACCGCCGCCTACGGGCATTTCGGCCGCAGCGGGGAGGGCTTCACGTGGGAGCTCACAGACAAGGCCGCGATACTGAAGAAAGAGGCTTCGCTTTGAACCAAGCGACCAAGCTCTTCAGGGTCGGCCACTCGCCGGATCCGGATGACGCCTTCATGTTCTACGCCCTGGCCCAGGGGGCGGTGAAGGTGCCCGGCTGGCGCATCGAGCACGTGATGGAGGACATCCAGAGCCTGAACGTGCGGGCCTTCAAGGGCGACCTCGAGATGACCGCGATCTCGGCCCACGCCTACCCCAAGGTGGCGGACCGCTACGGCCTGCTCCACTGCGGCGCGAGCATGGGGCGCAATTACGGCCCCATCGTCGTCAGCAAGACCTTCATCCACCCCCAGGACGGCATGGCGGCCCTCAGGGGCAAGCGCATCGCCGTCCCGGGGGAGTGGACCACGGCCTTCCTGCTGCTGAACCTGGCGCTGAAGGACTACATTCCGGTGCAGGCGGACTTCGCCGCGGTCACGGGCATGGTCGAGCGCGGCGAGGTGGACGCGGGCCTGGTGATCCACGAGGGCCAGATCACGTACCGCCAGGGCGGCTTCTTCAAGGTCCTGGACCTGGGGCGCTGGTGGGCCGAGATTTCGCCCCTGCCCCTGCCGCTGGGCCTGGACGTCGTGCGCCGGGACCTGGGGGCGGACACCATCCGTCTGTTCAGCCGGGCCATGCGCGAGAGCATCGACTATGCCATCGCCAACGAGGACAAGGCCGTGCCCTATGCGCTCGAGTTCGGGCGCGGCATCGACCTCGAGACCGGCACCCGCTTCGTGCGTATGTACGTCAACAAGGACACCCAGGACCTGGCGGGCGACGGTGTGGCCGCCCTGAAGCTTCTGTACGAAATGGCCGTCAACCGGGGCCTGCTCGATAAGGTCCCGGATCTCACCTTGTTCTGAGGCCGGCGTGCCGGACTTCCTGCACCATCCGCTGCTGATCCTGAAGCCCGAGGGCTTCCGCTGGCTCATCGAGAACTTCGGCCTTGCGGCCGTGTGCCTGATGATCTTCGCCGAGTCCGGGGTCTTCCCGATGCTGCCGGGCGACAGCCTGCTCGTGGTCTGCGGAATCTACGCCGCCGGATCCACGCTGGGCGCCGCGGGGCAGCCCCTGCTCTCCCTGGCCTGGCTCATGACCCTGGTGCCCCTTTGCGGGGTGCTCGGGGCGCAGGCCGGCTTCGGCATCGGCCGCCTTGCGGGGTCCGGCGTCTACCGCTGGAAGGACGCCTCCCTGGGCTTCGTGCCTGTCTACCGCCGGGACTGGCTGCGGCGCACCGAGGATTTCTTCGGGCGCTGGGGCGCCTTCGCCGTTGTGGCGGGGCGCTGGGTGCCCTTCGTGCGCACCGGCGCGCCGCTGCTGGCCGGCGTCACCAAGATGTCCTGGACGCAGTACACGCTCTTCAACGTCCTGGGCGCACTGAGCTGGGTCTGGTCCATGGTGCTGGTGGGCTACTTCCTGCCGCCGGTCGTTGCCCGCTTCGCCCCCGGCGTTCGCCTCGAGGACCGCATCGATCTGGTGGTCGTGGCCGTGATCCTGGTGTCGCTGGTCCCGGTCTTCTACACCGTGGCCAGGGAATCCCGGCAGACGCGCGGCGGCGGCTCGGCGGGTGCGCGGGGAGGCGGGCCCGGCAAGGGTTCCGCGACGGCGGCCCGGGGGCACGGCAACGCGAAGGCGTCAAGAGGCGCCAAGTCGGCAAAGGGGCGCAAGGGCCGGGGCTAGGTCCGGGGCCGAGCCCGGGACGGCAGGGCGGCGAAGCAGGCGGAGGCAGAAATGGCGCAACGGTCCGGCAAGACGGCGGGGATCCTGGTGTCCAGCAGCGACGCCTGGTTCGTGCGGCGCGCCCTGGCGGGCCTCGAGCCCGAGCTCGCGCAGTTGGGCTGGAAATGGAAGGCCTTCGAGCTGCAGGGGCGGCGGGATTACGACTACCACCGTTTCATCGAGGCGGTGGCCGAGGACCCCGAGATCAGCGGGGTGGTCTACGGGCACCTGCGGCTGAGCCTGCCCCAGCTGATGCGCTTCCGCCAGCACGGCATCAGGGTCGTGGGCCTGACCGAGCGCTTCGACGGCATCGATTGGGTCACCGTCGACGAGGCCCACGGGGCCTTCATCGCCACCGAGCACCTGCTCAAGCTGGGTCACCGGCGCCTGGCCCTGGTCAACGGGCCGCCCCAGGCCATGCAGTCCTCCCTTCGTGAGGACGGCTTCCGACGGGCGCTCAAGGATTTCGGCCTGCACCTTGGCCGGGACCTGGACCTGCGGCTGCTGAACTTCAGCGAGGACGAGGGCCGCGAGGCCGCCAACCTGCTGCTGGACCTGTCCGAGCCGCCCACCGCCATCTTCGTCGCCGCCGGCGACGTCACCGCGGCGGGGGTGCTGGCCGGGCTGAAGGACCGCGGTAGGCGGGTGCCGCAGGACGTCTCTGTGGTGGGCTTCGACGACCTCGAGATCGCCCAGCTCTGCGACCCGCCGCTGACCACCGTGCATCAGCCCCTTGAGATGATGGGCCGCTGGGCCGCCCGAAGGCTGGTCGAGGCCGTGCAGGAGGGTCCCCTGCACCGGGCCCAGGGCGAGACCATGGCCCCCCATTTCATCCTGAGGCGCAGCAGCGCCCCGCCCGACTCGGCCCGCATCCAGGCCGCCTGAAACCCCCAACCATACCCGGGCCCCCAGGGCCGGGCCGTCCGAGAACGCTGAAGCCTCAGCCGCCTCTCGATCTTCAGCAGAGGAAGTGGCCATGCCCGCCATCAAGCCAGCCCCGTACAAAGTGAAGGACCTTTCCCTGGCCGAGTTCGGCCGCAAGGAGATCGACATCGCCGAGCACGAGATGCCCGGGCTGATGGCGACCCGCGAGAAGTACGCCGAGCAGCGGCCCCTCAAGGGAGCCCGCATATCGGGCAGCCTGCACATGACCATACAGACCGCGGTGCTCATCGAGACCCTGCACGCCCTGGGGGCCGAGGTGCGCTGGGCCAGCTGCAACATCTTCAGCACCCAGGACCACGCCGCCGCCGCCATCGCCAAGGCGGGCATCCCGGTGTACGCCTGGAAGGGCGAGACCCTCGAGGAGTACTGGGACCTGACCCTGGACTGCCTCACCTGGGACGACGGCAAGGGCGGCATCATCGGGCCCAACCTGATTTTAGACGACGGCGGCGACGCCACCCTGGCCGTGCACCTGGGCTTCAAGGCAGAGAAGGACGCCAGCGTCCTGGACCAGGCCACCGACAACAAGGAATTCAAGATCGTCCTGGCGGTGCTCAAGCGCCGCCTGAAGGAGGACCCCACCTTCTGGACCCGCACCGTGGCCCAGCTCAAGGGCGTCAGCGAGGAGACCACGACCGGGGTGCACCGGCTCTACGAGATGCAGAAGAAGGGCGAGCTGCTGGTTCCCGCCATCAACGTCAACGATTCGGTCACCAAGAGCAAGTTCGACAACGTCTACGGCTGCCGCGAGTCCCTGGTCGACGGAATCAAGCGCGCCACCGACGTCATGATCGCGGGCAAGACCGCCTTCGTGGCCGGCTACGGCGACGTGGGCAAGGGCTGCGCCGAGATCCTCAAGAACCACCGCGCCCAGGTCTGGGTCAGCGAGGTCGACCCGATCAACGCCCTGCAGGCCTGCATGGCCGGCTACAAGGTCGCCCGCGTCGAGGACGCGCTGCCCTTCGCCGACATCTACGTCACCACCACGGGCAACTGCGACATCATCACCATCGAGCACATGGCCAAGATGAAGGACCAGGCCATCGTGTGCAACATCGGCCACTTCGACAACGAGATTCAGGTCGAGAAGCTGCAGTCCTACCCGGGAATCAAGCACCTCAACATCAAGCCCCAGGTGGACAAGTACACCTTCCCCGACGGCCACAGCATCTATCTCCTCGCGGAGGGGCGCCTGGTCAACCTGGGCTGCGCCACGGGCCACCCCAGCTTCGTCATGAGCAGCAGCTTCACCAACCAGACCCTGGCGCAGATCACCCTGTGGACCGAGCAGCATGCGGTCGGCGTGGAGACCCTGTCGAAGAAGCTCGATGAGGAGGTGGCCCGCCTGCACCTTGCCAAGCTGGGCGCCACGCTGACGGTCCTGTCGAAGCAGCAGGCCGATTACATCGGCGTCCCTGTTGAGGGCCCCTACAAGGCGGAGCACTACCGCTACTGAGCCGGCCGGTACGGGCTTCGTGGGGCACATGAAAAAGGGCCCGGCGGAAATCCGCCGGGCCCTTTTTTCGACGCCTGTGCCTCTGCCCCGGGCATATACTGTTCCTGCCGGAGGCGAGCGTGCTCATCATCAAGTTCGTGCTGTTCTTCTTTCTGATCACCCTGATTTGGCTGGTGACGCTGCGCCAGAACCTGGGCATCCCCTATGGCGGGCCCTTCTATTACGCGGACATCGAGGGCACGAGCAACCCGGTCCAGCCGGGCTACCGCATCAGCTTCAGGCAGGCCTGGGCTTCGGACCGCTATGTGGCGGTCTATTTCAATGAAGTCGGCCTGCCCCTGCTGGCCCAGCACTTTTCCGCCCACAAGCTCGTCTGGCAGATGGTCTGGCTGTGGAGCCGGTCCGGCCGGCTCACCCGCCGCTACACCGAGAGCCCCAGCGGGGAACTGCTGAAGATCGACGTGATGCCGACCCCGGAGCCGACGCCGGCACCCTAGAGGGGCAAAACTGCTTTCAGGCGGTCTGAAGCTCCCGCGCCGGCTCGTCCCAGTACTTGATGATGTTGTACTTGGTGTCGCGCTGCGCCGGCCTGAAGCCCGCTTCACGGATGATGCCGGTGAGCTCCTCAAAGGTCGTTTTGCACTGGTAGTTGGCGCTGAAGAGCACGTTCTCCTCGAAGATCGTCCCCCCGAAGTCGTCCGCGCCGAAGTACAGGCCCATCTGGCCGGTCTTCTTGCCCTCGCTGAACCAGCTCGCCTGGATGTGCTCGATGTTGTCGAGCATCAGCCGGCTCAGGGCCAGGATGCGCAGGTACACGCTGGGGCCCGGCACGGTCCTGCCCTGGGTGGCCATTTGCTTGCCCAGGGGGGTGTTGTCCGGTTTGAAGCTCCAGGGAATGAACGCCGTGAAGCCGGGGCGGGACGCCGCGACCGCCTTGTCCTGGACCCCGCGCACGTTGAGCAGATGCTGCACCACGTCCTCGGCCGTGTCGTGGTGGCCGTACATCATGGTTGCGGTGCTGCGGTACCCCAGTTCGTGGGCGATGGCATGGACGTCGAGCCAGTTCTGCGTGCTTACCTTGGTCTTGCTCATCTTGTTCCGGACCCGGTCGGTCAGGATCTCGGCGCCGCCCCCGGGCAGGGTGTCGAGCCCGGCCTTGTGCAGCTCCGTGAGCACCCAGCGTATGTCCTTGCCCGTGACCTCCACCATCTTCCAGATCTCGGGGGCCGAGAAGAAGTGGGGATGGGCCTTGGGTACCTCCCGGCGGACCGCGGCCACGAAGTCGGTGTAGTAGCTGAAGGGCAGGTCGGGGTTGAGGCCGCCCTGGATCAGCAGGGTGGTCACGCCCAGGTTCTCGACGCTGCGCTTGATCTTGGCGACCATCTCGTCGACGGTGAAGGTGTAGGCGTCCTTGGACTTGGGCGTGCGGTAGAAGGCGCAGAAGGTGCAGTAGGCGTCGCAGACGTTGGTGTAGTTCAGGTTGGTGTCCGCCACCCAGGTGACCGCCTGATCGGGGTTGCGCCGCAGGCGCGCCCCATGGGCGAGGTCCCCCAGCTCGATGAGCGGGGCCTCGTTGAACAGGCGCAGGCCATCCTCGAAGCTGAGGCGATCGCCGCGGCGGCTGCGGTCGTACAGTTCATTCAAGTCGGACATGGGAGCCTCATGCGCAGGAAAGCTCCATTTTGACGGGAATCAGGATTTTTTCAAGAATTCAATGCCCGTGAAGAGGGCTATACTGCAAGGGCTTTTCCGTCCTCGGCAAAGGAACCGTATGTCGCTCTTCCCCAACGGCGCCGCCCGATGCGCCGCTCCGGCGCCAGGCCAAACCCACTGGGCCCTGCGTTCGGCGCAGGCGGCTTTCCTGGCCCTGGCCTGCTACCGGGGCTTTCGGGCCCCGAACCTGTGGAGCGTGAACTACTGGCAGGTCAGCTGGCTGGACGGCTTTTTCCGGCGCGGCCTGCTGGGGACCCTGCTTTATCCCCTCGGCTGCACCCGCTTTGACCCCCGTTTTGTCTGGATCCTCCAGTTCGCGGTCCTGGCCCTGGCGCTGGGAGGCCTGCTTTGGCTCGGCCGCCGCGGCGTTGCCGCCCTGCTGCTGGTCCTCTTTCTGGCCTCGGACGCCGGCACCTTCCTGTTCCATGAGGTCGGCTATCCGGAACAGCTGCTGCTGCTCCTGACGCTCGCCTGCTGGGCCTTGCTCCAGCGCGGCTGGACTTTCGCCTCCGGCCTGATCCTCGCACTGGCCCTTCTGGTCCACGAAATGGCGCTTTTCACCGTGGCGCCCGCGCTGCTGGTCTTCCTGCTGCGTCTGCCTGCCCAGCGGCGTCCGGCCTTGTGGCGCGCCGCACTGGCCCCGGCCCTGGCGCTGGCAGGCCTGCTGGCCCTGTCGGCGCCGCTGCCTCCCGCCCTGCTGGAGCGTTACGCCGCACAGGCCGCGGCCTGCGGCCACCCCATCGTGCGGCTCGATTTCCTCGTCTATTACGAACAGACCCTGGGGCAGAACCTGCAGGCCTATTTCCACCTCAGCGAATTTGCGGGAGTCATCCTGCCCTTGGCCCTGGCCCTTGCGGCCTGGGTCCTTTGGGGTGGGGCCCTGCCGGACTCACACCGGGCCGAGCGCTGGGCCGTGGTGCTCGCCTCGCTGTGCCCCTTGCTGCTTGGCTTCATGGGCACGGATAAGAACCGTTGGGTCTTTTTGGTCCTGCTCCAGCTGCTGCTGTTGCTGGGGACGGCGGACGGGACGACCGGGCGGCGCCTGGCCCATCCGGCAGGTTCCGCCCGGATCCGGCACGCAGCGCTGGGCGTTTTGTTCGTGGCGACCGTGCTGTTGACCCACATCAGGCTTTTCGATCACTTTGAGCCACGCATCCTTGATTGGCCGGGGGTCAGCGGCTTCATGCCGGAGGCGATCCGGCAGCTGAAGGAGCTCCCCGGCCAGTAAGGCACCGAACATTTAACGCCAATCAGGGTTCGAGAACGCTCTTGGCCGGGCTTATTGCAAATTGCAACGCGGCGTCCGGCCCTTGCCATCCGTGGCGGAAAAGGGCGCCGCCATTTTTTTTACGCGGAAATTGCGGGCAGCCGCGCCTCTTTGCGGCGTGCTGGCGTCCCGGAGTTATAATGGTGTTTCAACCTTCACCCGGGCACCGCCATGGAAACCAAGCACAGCAACATCCTGATCGTGGACGACGAGGCCAGCATACGACGCACGCTGTCCATCTGCCTCACCGGCGAAGGGCACCTGCTGCGCGAAGCGGCTTCGGCCACCGAGGCGCTCGCCGAGGCGGATCGCCAGCTCTTCGATGCCGCCTTCGTCGACCTGCGCCTGGGCACCCAGTCGGGCATGGACCTCATTCCGACATTGCTTGCGGCCAATCCCGGCATCCGCATCGTCGTCATCACGGCCTATGCGACGATTGCCAGCGCCGTGGAGGCGATCAAGCGCGGGGCCTTCGATTACCTTCCCAAGCCCTTCACGCCGGACCAGGTCGCCCTGATGGCGAAGCGCGCGGTGCACGCCCGCATCGAAGCGGTGCGCCAGCGGGAGGTCCTGGAGTCCGACGAACAGGCCGAGCTCGCCTCGCTCTCGCCGGCCGTGCAGAAGGCCCTGGACCTCGCCCGCTTGGCCGCCACCAGCGACGCCACCCTGCTCCTGAGGGGGGAGACGGGCACAGGCAAGGGGGTCCTGGCGCGGGCCATCCACGCCTGGAGCGCCCGCGCCGCGAATCCCTTCGCCGTGGTTTCCTGCCCCGCCATCCCTCTCGAGTTGCTCGAAAGCGAGCTCTTCGGCCACGCGCAAGGATCCTTCACCGGGGCCCACCGCGACCAGCCGGGGCGGGTGGCCCAGGCCCAGAAGGGCACCCTCTTCCTCGATGAGATCGGGGACCTGCCCCTGACCCTGCAGGCGAAGATGCTGCGTTTCGTCCAGGACCACGAGTATGAGCGGCTGGGCGAGACGCAGACCCGGCGCGCCGACGTCCGGGTCCTCGCCGCGACCCACGTGGACCTCGCGGCGGCCGTCGGCGCCGGGCGCTTCCGCCAGGACCTCTACTACCGCCTCAATGTCATTGAGATCGTCCTGCCCCCGCTGCGTGAACGCCGGGAGGATCTGCTGCCGCTCGCCCGGCGGATGCTGGCCCGCTTCGCCGCCGCAAACAACAGGGACATCGTCGGCTTTACACCCGATGCGGAACAGTGGATCAGCGCGCATGACTGGCCGGGCAACCTGCGTGAATTGAGCAACGCCATGGAACGGGCGGCGATCCTCACCCCCACGGGCAGCGTCGGGCTGGATCGCCTCAGCTCCCGCCCCGCCCTGCGCCCGGGGCCGGCCGGCGCGGACGGCGCGGACGCGGACGTCACGCTGGACCAGCGCGAGGAACAGCACATACGCAGGGTGCTCGAATCCGGCCGCTCCCTGGACCAGAGCGCCCGGGTGCTGGGGATCGACGTGGCCACCCTGTGGCGCAAGCGCAAGAAGTACAGGTTGCTCAGGGAAGGCGCCGTTTGACCAGCCTCAGGAGGAAATTCATCCTCGGCGGCGCCAGCATGGTGGCGATTCTGGCGCTGTCCAGCGCGGTGGGCGTGACCATCGCCTGGCGGGCCAACCGCGCCGTGCAGCGCATGCTGCAAAACAACTACGATACACTGGTGTTCTGCCAGGCCTGGTACGACGCCACCAACCGCCTGGACACGGCCGCCCAGGACTGGGCCCGGGGACACGCGTCCGGGGACTGGGAAGCGGCCGAATTGGAGTTCGAAGTCAATCTGCAGCGGCAGCAGGGCAACATCACCGAACCGGGGGAGCAGGAGCTGACCGACAGCCTGGCTTCGCAATGGCGGGCGTTCAAGGCCGCCCTGGGCCCTTATCGGCTCGCGCCCATCGGCGCGCGGGAGCGGATGCTGCAGGCCGACCTGCGCCCGATGGAAGCCGGCCTTCTCAGGACCAGCCAGGGCATATCAGCGCTCAACTTGAAGGCCGTCCCGGCGGTTTCGGCGCGGGCCCGCGCACTCGCCTCCGAGGCCGACCGCTGGGGCCTCGCCCTGCTGGGCATCGCCGCGGTGCTGGTCGGGCTGGGCGTCGCTTTGCTGGGGCGCTGGGTGATCAACCCCATCCGGGCCGTGACCGAGTCGGCGCGCGAGATCGCCGGAGGGAACCTGGACCTGGAGGTGAGTTCGCCCAGCCAGGACGAGGTCGGGGAGCTCGCGGCGAGCTTCAACCAGATGGCCGGGCGCCTGAGGGAATTCCGCCGCAGCGAACGTGAGCGGCTCCTGCAATTCCAGCGCAGCACCCAGCGGACCCTTGATTCCCTGATCGACGGGGTGGCGTTCCTGGGCGCCGGGGGGGCCGTTGAGCTCAGCAATCCGGTGGCGCAGAGGCTATTCGCCCTGAGGCCGGGCCAGGTGCCCGGACCGGGCTGCCCGCCCTCGCTGTCCCGCATCCTGGACGAGTGCCGCGCCAGGGGCACCGGCTTCGCCCCAAAGGGCTACGAGGCCACCCTGCAGGCTTTTGATGGGGGCAGAGAGCGCTTCTTTCTGCCGCGGGTCGAGACCGTCAGCGGCGACGACGGGCGCCTGGCGGGCATGGCGTTGGTGCTGGTCGACGTCACGGGGCTGCGTCAGATGGACGAGATGAAGAGCGGCGTCGTGGCAACCGTGTCCCATGAACTGAAGACGCCGCTGACCGGACTGCGCATGGCCATGCACCTGCTGCTGTCCGCACGGACCGGCCCCCTCAACTCCCAGCAGGAGGAGCTGGCCGTGGCGGCCAAGGACAATGCCGAGCGCCTGCATGAGATCATCATGAACCTGCTGGACATCGGCCGCATGGAGTCCGGAGGCGGCACCATGGCCCTGAAGAGGCATGCGGCTTCCGCGCTGCTGCGCGACGCCCTTGAGTGGCACCTGCCCGGCTACCAGAGCAAGGGCGTCGCGCTGGGCGCCGAGGTGCCTTCCCCGGACGCCGAGGTCATGGCCGACGCCTCAAGGCTGAAGCATGTGTTCACGAACTTCCTGGACAACGCGCTCAAGTACACCCCCCCGGGGGGTCAGGTGCTCCTCAAAGCGGCGCTTGAAGGCGGGTCCATGCGCTTCAGCGTCGAGGACAACGGCCCTGGGATCGCGGCCGCGGACCTGGCCAAGGTGTTTGACAAATTCTACCGGGCTCCGGACCAGGCCGTGGCGGGGTCGGGACTCGGCCTCGCGATCGCCAGGGAAGTCGTGGCCGCCCATGGCGGGGATGTCGCGGTGGCCAGCGAGCCGGGCAAGGGCGCGACCTTCAGTTTTCGTCTGCCGCTGGCGGAGGCCCTTTGAGCCAGTCCCGCCAGTCCGATTTCCTGCACCTGATCCGCCGGGCCGAACGGGGACGCCTGAAGATCTACCTCGGCTACGCGCCCGGGGTGGGCAAGACCTGCGCCATGCTCGAGGAGGGCCACCGACTCCGGCGCGAGGGGCTGGAGGTGGTGGTGGGGCTGGTCGAGGCCCACGGCCGTCCCCACACCCGGAGACTGCTGGAGGGGCTCGAGGTGCAAGCCCCCGCGGAATTCAGGTACCACGGGGCGGCAAGCCAGGAGCTGGACCTCGATGGCCTGCTCAAACGCCGGCCGCAGGTCGTTCTGATCGACGAACTGGCCCACAGCAATCCCCCGGGGAGCAGGAACGCGAAACGGTATCAGGACGTGCAGGAGCTGAGGGCCGCCGGGGTGCACGTCATCAGCACGCTCAACGTCCAGCACCTTGAGAGCCTCTTTGACGCTGTCGAACGCATGACGGGCGTGAAGGTGCGCGAACGCCTCCCGGACCTGGCCCTCAGCGATTCGGACGAAGTGGTCAATGTCGACCTTGCGGTCGACGACCTGCTGCGGCGGGTGGTGGACGGCCAGGTGCTGCCCGCGGAAAGCGTGGACCAGGCCCTGAAGTCCTTCTTCAAGCCGGACAGCCTTGAGCAGCTGCGGGAGCTGGCCTTGCGGGAGCTGGCCTCGCGCATCGACGTGCGCAGGCGGGAATCGTCGCCCGACCCGGGCTGGAGCGAGCAGTTCCTGGTGGCGCTGGGCCCCAGGCCCGACACCCACCCCGCGCTTCTGCGTTACGCGTCGCGCCTGGCGGGCCGCCTCAACCGCAACTGGTACGCGGTGCACGTCCACACCCCTGAGCTGGCCGCCGAAAGCGATCCGCAGGCGGCCAAGAACCGCCTGGCCCGGACCATGGACCTGGCCAACCAGCTGGGGGCGGTGGTCTTCACCGTGAAGGGGGAGGACCCGGTCGAGGCCCTCCTTGATTTCGCCCGGCGCTACCGGGTCGGCAACCTGGTCGTGGGGAAGCCCAGGCGCCCGCGCGGACTGCCCTGGTTCGGCCGTCAGCGGGTGGTGGAGCGGCTGCTCGCGGTCAAGGGACTCACGGTCCAGGTCGTGGACGGGGCGGATCCGGCCGATGCCCACTCCGCCGCCGCTTCAGCGGCTTCAGGGCCGTCCGGAGCGCCACGGCGGGTCCCCGAGACGCCCGCGGATCCGGGGCTGCTGGCCGCCGCCCAGGTCCTGGTGCTTGACGAGCCGGTCGGACACCAGCAGCTGATACGGATTCTGGTGCGCATGGCCCTTAAAGGCAGCGGGGTGAGCCCGCTCGACGCGGGCGACGCGGTGCTGGAGAGGGAACGGAAGGGGTCCACCTTCCTCAACAGCGGCCTGGCGGTCCCCCATGCCATGATCCCGGGCCTGCCGGGGCCCAGGCTTGCGCTTTGCCTGCCCAAGGCGGGCGTGTCCGACCCCAGGGAGACTGTGCCGGTGGACGCCGTCTTCCTGCTGCTGACCCCGGCGGGCGCTGAAACCCAGCACCTGGAGCTCCTGTCGGCGATCGGCAGGGCCTTTCAGGACGCCGCCGTCCGGGAAGCCCTGCGCCGGGCCGGCAGCCCCGAAGACGCCATTGAAGCCCTCCACGGGACCCGCCTGGTCAGCCCAGCGCCGCCGGGTCCTCCGCGCCCCTGATGCCGTATTTCTTCCGCTTCCGCCACAGGGTCGAGGCGTCGATCCCCAGCACCCGTGCGGCGGATTCCAGCGAGCGGTGCGCCGTCAGTATCCTGCGAATGTGGCTTTCCTCAAGCTGCTCCAGGCTGATGTCGTCCCCGACGCGCCGTTCCGCCGTACGCAGCCTCAGGTCCGAGCTCATGTGCACTTTGGCGACCTCGGAGCCGGTGCTGAAGATGACCCCCTTCTCCACCGCGTTGCTCAGCTCCCGGAGGTTTCCCGGCCAGCTGTGGGTAAGCAGGAAGGCCTCGGCCTCGTCGCTGAAGCGGGTGACCGGCCGCCCGTTCTCGCTGGCGAAGTGCTCCAGCATCTTGCGCGCCATGGGAAGTATGTCTTCGCGCCGCTCCCTGAGCGGCAGCAGCGTTATTTCGATCACGTTCAGGCGGTAGTAGAGGTCCTCCCGAAACCTGCCCGCCATCAGGCCCGCCTTAAGGTCGACATGGGTCGCGGCCACCACCCGCACGTCCGCCTCCCGGGGCGTCGAATCCCCCAGCCGCTCGTATTCGTGGTCCTGTATGAAGCGCAGGATCTTCGGCTGCAGCACCATGGGCAGGTCCCCGATTTCGTCAAGGAACAGCGTCCCTCCGGCGGCCTGGGCGACCCGCCCGGCCTGCTCGCGGTGGGCGCCGGTGAAGGACCCCTGCATGTGGCCGAACAGCTCGCTTTCGAGCAGCTCAGACGGAATGGACGGGCAGGACACCACGGCAAAGGGACCGGTCCGCCGCCCGCTCCAGGCGTGGATCGCGCGGGCCAGGACGCCCTTGCCCGTGCCCGTTTCCCCCCGGATCAGGATGGTCGCCTCGCTCTGGGCCGCCTGGCGGGCCAGGGCCATGGCCTTCTGGACGGCCGGCGACCGCGAGCTCAGGTCGGCCTTGAGCCCCAGGCGGTCCAGCTCCGCCACCCGGTTCTCCTCGAGGCGGGACTGCAGCGCCCGCTGCGCCAGCATCGAGATCTGGGCCGGCTCAAAGGGCTTGGGCAGGTAGTCGTAGGCGCCGCGCTTGATCGCCTGGATCGCCGTCTCGATGCCGCCGAAGCCGGTGATCATCACGATCCGGATTCCGGGATTGGCCGACTGGAGCTCAGGGATCAGGTCCAGGCCGGACTGGCTGCCCAGGCGCAGGTCCACAAAGGCCAGGTCAAAATACTGGCGTTCCGCCAGATCCAGGGCCTGGCGCACCCCTCCCGCGCCCTGGGCCCGGTAGTGGTCCTGCTCCAGGCAGATGGCCACGGTGCGCCGAATGGTGGGGTCGTCGTCAACCACAAGCACGTTAATAGGGCTGGAGCTGGATTCCGCCGGCGCTTCAAGGACCGCTTCCAAGTCGCCTCCTCATGGGTATGGGTTCTGCAAGGAAGCATTGCGAAAAGCGTGCCAAGCGCGGGATGCATGCGGGGCGCCATCCGAAAGCGCGCAGGACCGGGACGCCCGCAGATGAAAATGCCATTGGCACAGGCCTTGTGCGCGCCGGCCCCGCGCATTCCGGGCCGCCGAGGCGCGAAGCCCCATCGTCCGGCGAGGCCGAGCTCGGCGCAGGCTCCATGCAATATCCACGCTCGCCCTGACAATCAGTTGCTAATTGCAAGCAGGCCGCGGACACCGGACTCCTTGCGGCCTGCACAGCCGTGCAGCGGCCTGCATCGAATTGCAATGCGCCGAGGGAGCCTGGCGCGCACAAGGCCCGATAGCGCAGCGAAAATCCGGACGCCGCGCTTGGCACGCGCCTTGCATCGCCTGTGGGCAGATGCATGCCGGCGGCGCCGGGGGCGCGGAGCAACCTGGACGCAGGCGTGAAGAAGGAGACCAGCCATGAACACAGCCATGAAGAACATCGTCAGAACGGTCGCGTTGGGGCTGCTGCTTGCGGGCGCGGCTTCGCTGCGCGCTGAGGGCGCTGATCCCGCCGCGCGGCAGCTCGCCCTGGCGGCGCGCTGCGAGAAGAAGGCCACGGACCTGCAGGCCTCGATCGACGCGCAGCTCAAGCTCAAGGCCGACAATCTCAAGCAGTGGCAGCTGCGCAAGTCGCCGATGAGCCTCGAGATCGCGGCGGCCGACCGCAAGTACGACGCCACGCTCGCGGACCTGAAGGCCGAACAGGCCGACTGGGCCGACCTGGCCCGCTTCCACCGCCTGCAGGCGAAGGAGCTGCAGACCGCCGAGATCATCACGCAGGAACCGGCCGTCAATTGAACCCACAGGCCTGGTTCGCGTTAGCGGCCCTGGAACACCGCCTTTGGTTGCGCGCCGTCCTCACGCGCCCCTGGGCCCTGTTCCAGGGCCGCTTCGCGTCCGGGGGGGCCGCCTCGCGTCGTTAAGGACATTCTTGTCGGGCAAATCGCGGCGCGGCCGGCGCGCAGGGGCCGCGCCAGGCAGGGACTGGATCGCTTGCCAATGGTGGAATCTGCAACGCAAGGCCCGCGCTGCTTGCAAAAAGACATACCAAAAGGCAAGACAATGCATTCCGCAACGGATGTAGCGGCATTCGTGCCCGAATCGTGCGCTTCCGCAATGCGGACGCCCTTTGGCATGGCGCTTGCATCACCAGGCGACGTCCCCCTCGGCTTGGAGGTGGACACAGCAGGGGGCCAGGTTCACTTGCGATCCGGAGCACCCATTGGCGCAGGTCCTCCGCTCCGCTTGGGGCGGAGGACGTGAATAGAAGACGACCTCAAGGAGGAAAAGTTATGAGCTCGCGCAACGGTTTTTTGCGAGGCAAGGGATTGACCCTGCTGGCCGTGCCCTGGTTGGCGCTCGCCGCGGGCCTGCATGCGGACACGGCTCCGGCCGCGGCGCCCGCGCCTGCAGCCACCAGCACCCCTGATCCGGGCCCCTTCAATTACACCGATTTCAGCTGGGTGCTGGGGAATTCGCGTTGGACGGACAACTCGATGATCGACTCGAAGTGGTTCACCCCGCAGTTCATCGTGGACGTGAACTATGTTGATGACTTCAACCACCCCATTGACCACACCATCTCGGGATCGACTTCCGAGGGGCGCTCGGACGAGGTCCAACTGCAGCAATTGGGCGTCGGAGGCGATCTCCACGTCGATGATGGAGGCGGCAACCAGATCCGCGGCCGCATCATGACCGGATTTGGCATGGATTCAGAGATGGTCCCGCGCAACGACGAGACTCCTTCGCGGGGCGGCTGGAACCTGGGAGGCGCGTACCAGATCATCACCGAAGGCTATGGTGGCTATCATTGGGACGTGTTGCATGGCGTCAATCTGGACGCCGGAATCTTCCCGTCTTATGTGGGGCTGTACAACTACTACAACACCGAGAACTGGACCTACCAGGCGTCCTATGTGTCGTCGAACACGCCCTGGTTCTTCAACGGCGTGCGCCTGCAGATCTTCCCGACGGACCAGCTGAAAACGGAATTCTGGCTGATCAACGGCTGGCAGACCTACGGCATGTTCAACGACAAGCTGGCCGCGGGATACCAGATCAAATGGGCCAATCTCGACGGCTGGTTCTCGTCCGTGTACAACGGCTATGTCGGCTTTGACTCGCCGGACTCGCCGGATCTGGTGCGCCTGCACTCGGACAACAGCTGGCTGGCCAGGGACTACAAGAGTGCGGACAAGGACAGTTTCTTCACCTGGAACGCCTGGTCGCTCACCGCGGACATCGGCGGGCAACAGGGTCCGGTGGGGAGCGCCACCGCGGGTTCGGGGGATCCCGGGCACACCGACGTGACCTTCGGCCCCGGCCCGAACGAGGAGGCCTTCTTCGGGGCGATGCTCTACAACCGCACCCAGTTCTACCACGACAAGTTCGCCTTCACCTTCGGCGGCGGGTTCGTGAACAATCCCGGCCAGTACCTGCTGCTGGTTCCGCCGGTCACGGTGCAAGCCACGGGCCAGCCGGCGACGGCGGGCACCTACGGAACGGCCGTTGGGGAGTATGACAACGGCGCCAACGGGTCGGACCCCAATCCGCACGCGGTGCAGCCGATCCCGAATGAGGCGCCTGGCTCGGCATTCATCGGCGAAAATTTCCAGGTCGCCTTTGACTACATGCCCAGCCAGTACCTTCTGTACCGCATCGAGTTCGCCCATGACGAGACCGATATTCCGTACTATTCCGGCCCCGGCGGCGTGACCTCGACGGACGGCTGGAACCCAGCGGCCGGAACGGGAAGCAGCACCGGCGGCGGCTGGACGCCGGACCTGGTCAAGTTCGAGAACCGCATCGAGCTGTGCATGGAGCTCGAGATCTAAGGGTCCGGCGGACGATCCAGGTTGGACGCTGCAGGCACAGGGGGCCACTTCCCGGGAGGGAGGTGGCCCCCTTTCCGTTCCGAGGACGCGGCTTCTCCGATGCCCTGATACCGGATAATTTGCACGCTTTGGGCGGACTGACATGGAAATTGCAATGCCTGTCCGGGGTGCCGTCCGCAAAGGCCTTGAAATCGGGGGCGAATCGCCGGCGGGCCCTTGGCACACGACTTGCAACGCATAGAGCTGAACGTAGACCGCCACAATGGGACTGCGCCAATGGGACGCACCAGCTATCAGGAGCCAGCCATGAAAAAAGCCTCCAAAAATCAGCCTTTCCGGAAGAAGGGGGTCCTCGCGGGCCTGGCCGCCCTGGCCGCCTTGGCGGTCCTTTTGACGGGGCTGCGGGCCTCCGAGAACGCCAAGCCGGCCCCGACCGATGCCATGGAACAGGCCGTCAAGGTCATCGACGGCTCCACGCTGCAGCTGAGCGACGCCACCCTGGCGGATCTCGGCACGGCCAAGGCGCAGACCAGGGAGTTTCCCGAGACGCTGAATCTGCAGGGCAGCATCAGCGTGGTTGAAAACCTCGTGACCGTGGTCCCTTCGCGCGTTGGCAACGGCCGCGTGGACCAGGTGCTGAAGGTGACCGGCGAGACGGTGCGCGCCGGCGAGCCGCTGGCCCTCATCTACAGCCCGGATTACGTCTCGGCACGGGAGGAATACCTGCAGGTCATCGGCAAGGCCCCCGGAGGCCCGGACGCCGCCGCGGCAGGCGCGCAGTCCGGCGATCTGCTCGGCTTCGCCGGCGTGGCCCGCAAGAAGCTCGAGATGATGGGGCTCAGCGCCAAGGACATCGCGGATCTCCCCAACAACACCGACAACCACCTGGTCGTCCGGGCGAGCCGCGACGGCGCCATCACTTCGGTCAACACGATGGTCGGGAACCTCCAGAACCAGGGGGACACCCTGTTCACGACCGCCAACCTGGACCGGGTCTGGTTCTCGGGCGATCTCTACATCGAGGACCTGCCCAAGGTGCACAAGGGCCAGAAGATCACCATCAGCGCCGAGGGCCTGGACAAGCCGCTGGACGGCACGATCAACTTCATCAGCCCGGTCGTGGACGCCAACGTGCGCACGGTCAAGGTGCGGGCCATCATCGACAACCCCGCCCACCTTCTGCGGGCTTCGATGTTCGTGCAGGGCGATCTGGTGCTCAGCTCGGCGCCGGCCCTGGTCGTGCCCCAAGC
>Ga0302319_10001362_pt1 | contig 54513 bp, 48 predicted proteins | sample Bog_T0_2_FD_203319 | JGI IMG/M metagenome (GOLD analysis project Ga0302319, IMG submission 203319) | Peat permafrost microbial communities from Stordalen Mire near Abisko, Sweden - Bog_T0_2 | ecosystem: Environmental > Terrestrial > Soil > Wetlands > Peat | place: Sweden: Abisko, Stordalen Mire...
CGCCTGATTCGCCTGATTCGCTTATTTTTTTATCTCAAATCGCAAATCCTCCGACTTCCCTGATCGTCGCGTTGCGCTTCTAAAGAGGCAAGGTGTGGCTATTTCCCAACAGAGCCAGCCCCTCCAGAATTAGAAGTTTCATCCGCGCCCGATACGCTCTACCTTCCCCGATAATCCATGACCTGGGCCACCCGCATCACCATCTTCCGACTCATCCTCGTTCCGGTCTTCGTCACGTTCATCATCACCTACGACGAGACCGACCCCCGCGAGGAAGCCTGGCGCTACGCCGCCATCGCCGTCTTCCTGCTCGCCGCCATCTCCGACGCCGTCGACGGCTACCTCGCCCGCCACTGGAACCAGGGCAGCGCCCTCGGCGCCCTCCTCGACCCCATCGCCGACAAACTCCTCCTGCTCGCCTCCCTCGTCACCCTCAGCCTCATGCCCCTCAACCACCTGCGCCCATTCCCCATCTGGTTCCCCGCCATCATCATCAGCCGCGACGCCCTCCTCCTCGGCGGCTACTCCGTCCTGCGCCATTTTCACGTCCCCATGGAAATCCACCCCCACTGGACCGGCAAGGCCAGCACCGTCTTCACCCTCGCAGCCATCGCCGCGATCCTCATCAAACTGGAATCCGCGATCACGCTATGGCTTTGCGCGCTCGGCGCCGGCTTCGCCCTCGTTTGCACCGTCATCTATGTGCGGCAGGGACTCAACCTCCTCAAACGCGGCGGCCACACCAGCGCGCAACCAATCAAATAAAACCCGGCTCGATTTATCGAAAGTATTTTAACAGGAAAACATGAAAACATGAGGAGAGGATGGATCAATCCAGCGCCGTCGCAGCACCGGCGCAAGGGCCTGCGCCGGCTACCTTAAAAAAATCCCCAGCCTTTCCACCTTAAAAAATTTAGTAATTTAGTAAATCTGGTAATTTAGTCCTTCCCCTCAAAACTTCCCCTGCACCCGTGCCTTCCTCCTTAAAAAAATTCCGTTAATTCCGTTAATTCCGTTATTCCGTCAAAATTCCATTCCCCCTGCATTCCTGCCTTCCCCCTTAAAAAATTTAGTAATTTGGTAAATTTGGAAATTTGGTAATTCCCCTCAAAATTCCCCTGCCTCCCTACCTTCAAATCCTGTTAATCTTATTAATCCCATCCAAACTTCCCCTGCCTTTTTTCATGTATTTCATGCCTTCATGTTTTCCTGTCAAAAAATTTCGTTATTCCGTCAAAATTCCATTCCCCCTGCATTCCTGCCTTCCCCCTTAAAAAAATTTAGTAATTTGGTAAATTTGGAAATTTGGTAATTCCCCTCCCTCAAAATCATGGAACACATCGTCGCCATCGTCGGACGCCCAAACGTCGGCAAGTCCGCTCTCTTTAACTGCCTTGCCGGACGCGATATCTCCCTCGTCTTCGACCGCCCCGGCACCACCCGCGACCGCATGGTCACCACGGCCCGCTGGGACAAGCACCGGCTCACCCTCATCGACACCGGCGGCATCGGCGTCGAGGACCGCGAAGGCTTTGGCGACGCCATCGCGCGCGAAGTCGACCTCGCCCTGGCCGCCGCCACCGAAATCATCTTCGTCGTCGACGCCCGCGAAGGCCTCACGCCCCTCGACCAGACCGTCGCTCGCCTCTTGCGCAAGAGCAACCGCCCCGTCCTCGTCGCCGCCAACAAAGTCGACGGCGACAAGCAGGCCAACCTCGACGCTGAATTATCGCGCCTCGGCTTCAAAGGCGTCTTCCCAGTATCCGCCGCGCACCGTCGCGGACTCGACGACCTGCGCGACGCCCTCGTCGCCGACTGGGGTGCCGCGCCCGAGGTGGAAGAACAGGCGGTCCGTCCCGAACGCCCCACGCGGCTGGCCATCGTCGGACGGCCCAACGTCGGAAAATCATCCCTCATCAACGCCCTCATCAACTCGCCCCGCGCCATCGTCAGCGAAGTCGCCGGCACCACACGCGACGCCGTCGATATCTCTTACAACTGGAACGGCCAGCCCTTTCTCTTCATCGACACCGCCGGCATGCGCCAGGAACGCCGCCTCAAGGACGCCCTCGAACGCGCCATGACCGGACGCACCGCGCACGCCATCAACCGCGCCGACGTTTGTATCCTGGTGATCGACGCCTCCACCGGCGTCACCATGCAGGACAAAAAAATCGCCGGCCTTATCCAGGAAGCCCACGCGCCCTGCATGATCGTCGTCAACAAGTGGGACATCGCGCGCGAACAGGGCGACGCCAGCAAATCCAAGGAGCGCGAATACTACGACCAGGTCAAACAGGACATGTTCTTTCTCTCCTACGCGCCGATCCTCTTTCTCAGCGCGAAATCGGGCGAGCGCATCGAGGGCCTCCTCAAGACCTGCGCCACCATCGCGAAAAATCGAATGTTCCGTTTCCAGACCGGCCCGCTCAACCGCGTCATCAGCCGCGCCATGGAAAAATACGCCCCGCCGCTCGTCAACGGACGCCGCTTCAAAATCCTCTACGCCGCCCAGCAGGCCGCCAAGGAAGGCTCGCGCGAAATTCCGACGCTCCAGCTCTTCGTCAACAGCGCCGGCCTGCTCACGCCCGCCTACGAGCGCTATCTCGACCTTAAAATCCGCGAATCGTTCGAGCTGCGCGGCTGCCCCCTCCGTTTCGTCATGCGCGGACGCACCACCGAAGCCCGCGAAAAATCCCGCTCCCAAATCAAACACAATCCCCCTCCCCAACGCCGCGCCCCAAAACGCGGCTCAACCCGCGGCCCCTCCAAACCCCGAACGAAGCCAACGGGACGGCAATAAAAATTTCCGTCATCCCGAGCTTGTCGAGGGATCAGCCCCCGAAAGATATTCGCAACTCACGGGGGAGCTGATCCTTCGACAGGCTCAGGATGACTGCCTTTTTTAGCAAGCTCTCAAATCTCCTTCGGCTTCGCCCGAACTCCCGTATTCTGCGCATGCGTCAACGCAATCGCCAGCGCGTCCGCCGCATCCGGCGCCGGATTCTCCGTCAGCCCCAGCATCGCCCGCATCATAAAACTCACCTGCGCCTTCTGCGCCCCACCCCGGCCTGTCGCCGCCGCCTTCACACGCCGCGGCGCGTACTCGTAAATCGGCAACCCCGCCTCCGCCAGCGCCAGCAACGCCGCCCCGCGCGCCGACCCGAGCGTAATCGCCGTCTGATAATTCTGGAGATAAATGATCCCCTCCACAGCCGCCGCATCCGGCTTGTACTGCTGCAGCAAATCCGTGATCTGCTCATGAATCGCCACCAGACACCGCGACGGCACGATCTTGTCCGAATTCTTAATCACCCCATACGCCAGCGCCCGCATCGTGCGCCCCTCGACCGCGATAATCCCATACCCCGTGCTCCGCAACGAGGGATCGAGGCCAAAGATGATGGGCATGGCTTATAAAACCATTGTCATCCTGAGCTTGTCGAAGGATCTCTTACTATTTTTTGCCTTCCGCAGCGGTAGCTGGCGCATGCCCGGCGGCGGTGCATTGGTAGCCCGCCGCTGGCCCAGCGGCGGCTACCTTCTGAACTGATCGTTGACTCGGTTCGCTCCCGCGAACCCTCGCCCTGCGGGATCGCCTTTCGGCGATTCGATCTTGGCCGTTCCCAACGGCCAAGATTCGACAAGGATGACAGATGCTTAAAGCGACGGTCATAGACCGCCGCTACATTTATCAATGCCTGAAATGCCTCTGCCCGGTGAAGATCATCGCGACACCGCGTTCGTCGGCGGCGGCGATGACGGCGGGGTCCTTGACGCTGCCGCCGGGTTGGATCGCGGCGGTGGCCCCGGCTTCGGCGGCGGCGATGAGGCCGTCGGGGAATGGGAAGAAGGCGTCCGACGCGATGACGCTTCCCTTGAGGCTAAGCTTCGCTTCGGAGGCTTTCCAGATGGCGATGCGCGACGAGTCAATGCGCGACATTTGCCCCGCGCCGATGCCGAGGGTGCGGTCGTGCGCGGCGTAGACGATGGCGTTGGACTTGACGTGCTTGACCACGCGCCAACCGAAGAGGAGCGCTTCGCGTTCGGCGTCGGTGGGCTGGCGTTTGGTGACGACTTTCCAATCGGCGGTGGAGACGATGTCGGCGTCGCCGCGCTGGATGAGGTACGAGTCGGCGATCGCGGAGCGGATTTCGAGGCCGGGCTGTGACTGCGCGCGTGAGAGCGCGGCGGGGTCCGAGGCCTCGCAATTAATCATCAGCCGCAGGTTCTTCTTTTTGGAGAGAAGCGCGAGCGCGTCCGGCTCGAAGGCCGGGGCAATGATGACTTCGCTGAAGATTTCCGCGATGTGTTGCGCGATGGCGAGGTCGAGCGGGCGGTTAACGACGATGATGCCGCCGAAGGGTGCCTGCTTGTCTGTGGCGTAGGCCTTGTCCCACGCTTCGGCGAGCGACGCCGCGCTGCCGATGCCGCACGGGTTGGTGTGCTTGAGGATGGCGACGGTGGGAATTCCCCCAGCGAATTCGCGAATGAGGCGCACGGCGGCGCTGATGTCGATGAGGTTGTTGTAGGAGAGTTCCTTGCCATGGAGCTGCTGGAAGTGGCGCGGGAACTGGCCGTAGAGCGCGGCGGCCTGGTGCGGATTTTCGCCGTAGCGGAGTGCTTGGGCGCGGCGCAGCGGAAGGGCGAAAGTCTCCGGAAACACCTCGGGTTCGGGCAGGCGCGAGGCGAGATAGTTGGCGATCAGCGCGTCGTAATAGCCGGTGGTGCGGAAGACTTTCGCGGCGAGCCGTTCGCGTGTGGCGAGGGTGGTGTCGCCCTGCGAGGAAATTTCTCCGGCAACGACGGCGTAGTCGGCAGGGTCGGTGATGACGGTGACGCTGCGGTGATTTTTCGCCGCGCTGCGAAGCATGGAGGGCCCGCCGATGTCGATGTTTTCGATGGCGTGCTCAAGCGTGACGCCCGGCTTGGCGATGGTCTGCTCAAAGGGGTAGAGGTTGACGACGACGAGATCAATGGGCTCGATGCCGTGCGCTGCGGCCTGCTTGCGATGCTCGTCGTTGTCGCGCAGGAAGAGGAGTCCGCCGTGGACTTTCGGGTGGAGCGTCTTGACGCGGCCATCGAGCATTTCGGGAAAGCCGGTGATGTCGGAGATGTCGGCGACGGTGAGGCCCGCTTCGCGAAGGGCTTTGGCGGTTCCGCCGGTGGAGATGAGTTCGTAACCGGCGGCGGCAAGGCTCTTGGCGAAGTCGACAAGGCCGGTTTTATCGGAGACGGAGAGAAGTGCGCGTTTTGGCATAAAGGGTAAGACTATTTTTAAATTTGATAAGGGCACGCAAAAAAAATAGAAAAACTAATTGCGCCAATTTTTGGCGAGTATATGATTCAGCATCTTATGGCCGACGTCGCTAACCGCTATCCCGAAAACATCGCAGGCAAGTATTTTGTCGATAATCAATGCATCGACTGTGATCTCTGCCGCGAGACCGCACCCAGTAATTTTAGCCGCAATGATGATGGCGGCTATTCCTACGTTTTCAAGCAACCATCATCTCCTGAAGAGGAGAAGCTTTGCAAAGAAGCGATGGAAGGCTGTCCCGTGGAAGCCATCGGCGATAGCGGAAGTTAAGCTTCGCGAAGTCGCGCCACGCTCTTACGAGCGTGGCTTCAAAATCGGCAATGGAGTTGCGCTGACAATTGCGTTCCCAAACCTTGGGAACGAGCAATCCAAACTGCACCTGCGCTTAGCCAGCGCGGGCTAACCCGGAAGATTCCCTAATGAGTCGCGGGTGACTTGGGGGCGTAATCGTTCAACTCGTCAGAGGTCGCATTCTGTTGGAGGTGGAGAAGGGACGGCCCTTTCCAGACGAGCAGCCCGATGATAATAGCCACGATGAGGGCCATGCCGATGATGAGCCACATCTTGTAGTTCGTGCCACCGGGAGCCGAGAGAATCTCGACCTCCTGCTTCTGCTTTTCGCGGAAGTTGGGATCAGTGATGCGCCGCTTCGCGTCATCGAGTTGCTCGATGAACGCCGCGTAGGATTCGTAGCGGTCCTCCGGATACCGGGCCATCGCCTTGCTCACCGCATAGGCGGTCTGGTCGGAGATGTTGGGGGCGAAGGCCTTCAGGGAAATCACGCTGCCGCTGAGATGCATCATCGCCACGGCGTTGGGGTCGTCTCCCTCGTAGGGCGGACGGCCCGACAGCGCGTGGAAGAGAGTTGCGCCGAGGCTGTAGAGATCGCTCCGGAAGGTCTCCGGCTCGCGCTCCAGCTTTTCGGGCGCGACGTAGTAAGGCGTGCCCCAGATTTCGCCATCGAAATGGTCCGTCGTCTCAAACGACAACGAGAGGCCGAAGTCGACGACCTTGGGCGTGTTGTTGGCGTTGAAAAGAATGTTGCCCGGCTTGATGTCCCGGTGAATCAGCCCGCCGCGCTGCAGCGCGCAATCGAGGCCGCGCGCGACGGCGATGCCGATCTCGATGCCCTCCAACTCCGTGATCTGAACGCGTTCGGCGATTTTGTCATCAAGCGAACCGCCGGAAATGTATTCGACCACCATGTAGTAGATGCCCTCGTGCTGGCCGAAGGCGTAGACTTGGACGATATTCGGGTGGTTGAGCGATGCGGTGATTTCCGCTTCGCGCAAAAACGTGGCCATGAATTTCTGGTCGGTCACCAATTCGGGCTTCAAGACCTTGATCGCGACGACGCGATTGAGCGTCAAATCACGCCCCAGATAAACCGCGCCCATGCCGCCGGAGCCCAACTGCCGTTCGAGCACAAAATTGCCGAAGTGTCGCGTAATCGGGAACTGATGCGTGCAGTAGGGACAGGTGATGGTGTCGCCGGGTTCGAGCCCCGTGACATCAATCAGGTTGTTGCACTTATCGCAAGTGGTTGTCACCATTTTAGTGGCGACGGGATTTTCCATTGGCGCAAAGTGCCATGACTGGGTTCAAATTGCAAATGTTCTGGGCGGGGTTGAAAAACAGAGAATCGAAACCATGAAGATTTCCGGCATCCAGTCGTTGAGCGCGGAAGAGGTGCGCCCGTTTGCTGGCCAACGGCTCGACGTTTTTCTGGCGGCCATATTGCAGCGCTCGCGCACGCAGGCGCAGTCGCTGCTGAAGCGGGGCCTTGTTCATTTGGATCCCGCCGCCGCCAAGGCCGAAGCGAGTTATCGGCTCAGGCCGGGCGACACGGTCACGATTGAGCCCGCGCCGATCACGTCCGTCGAAGCGGAGCCGTCGGGCGAAGCGATTCCGCTCGATATTATTTATGAGGACAAGGCGCTGCTTGTTCTCAATAAACAGCCAGGGCTGGTCGTCCACCCGGCGGCGGGACATTGGTCGGGGACGCTTGTGAACGCCCTGATTCATCATTGCGGATCGCAATTGGCCGGACGAGGCGGGCAGGAGCGGCTCGGCATCGTGCACCGGCTCGACAAGGACACGAGCGGCCTGATTCTCATCGCGAAGACCGACGAGGTCCACGAGCGGCTGGCGCGTTCGTTTGCTGAGCGCGAGGTGAAAAAGATTTATCGCGCGCTGTGTTGGGGCGTTTTTCGCCGCGCCTCGGGCGAGTGCCGGGGAGCGATCTCGCGGCATCCGGTTCATCGCAAGAAAATGGCCGTGCCGAAAGATCCGGAGCGGGGCCGCGCGGCCTGGACCGATTATCGCGTATTGACGCAGGGGAAGCTCGGCGCGGAAGTGGAATGCCTTCTTCACACCGGACGCACGCACCAGATACGCGTCCATCTTTCGCATTTGGGGCATCCGATCTGGGGCGATACGCTCTACGGACGGCGCGCTCCGGTGAATGGTTTTTATCCCGCGCGCCAGATGCTCCACGCGGCGCGGATCGAAATCGCGCATCCGCTGACCGGAAAGCTGCTGCGCCTCGAAGCACCGTTGCCGAACGATTACGCCGTGAGCCGCGGGATTTTACTCGGGCTTGCCTCACCCTGAGCTTGTCGAACGATCAGTTCCGCTGCCACGACTTTTTCTTCTGGCGGGCAATCTGCTGCGTGGCGCGCAACTCGTAACGCGCGCCGCCGAGAAAGGTTTCCAATCGCGTCTTGAATTCGGAAGTCCACGCGACGCCGTAGTGATCGGCGGGTGCTAGTTCCACGCGGGAGCGCTCGCCGCCGCCATTGGCGCGTGAGCAAACCAGCCGCAGCTTCACCGGCCCGGGCGCGTCCATGACAAGTTCGCGCAACTGCGCCCAGCGCGCCGATTCGAGCCAATCCTCGAGCGGCAAATGGAGCGCCAGTTCGCGCAGAAGCTGCTCATACGCCTCGGGCAGCCAGAGGATTTGCACCGCGCGGAGCTTGGGCTGGTCGTCACGCCTGTCGAGCGAACCGGAGATGACGACGACCTCGCCGGCCTCCAGCGGGCGCGGCAGCGCGGCGTAGGTGTCCGGAAAAACCAGCACTTCCAGCGAGCCGGTCAGGTCCTCGAACGTGATGCGCGCCCACGGCTTCTTGCCCTCCTTCGTGACGCGGACCTCGACCTTGGTGACGAGTCCGCAAACACGCGTGTCGATCTCATCGGAAGTTTCCTTGAGCTGCGCCACGGTGTGAATTTGAAACGCGGCGAGATCGGCGGCGTAGTCGTCGAGCGGATGGCCCGTGATGTAAAAGCCGAGCAGTTCCTTTTCGTAACCGAGCCGCTCGCGCAGCGAGAAATCGGACGCGATGTTCGCCTTCGCCGAGGCGCTCGATTTCTTCGCCGGCTCCATCGGGCCAAGCAGATCGAGCAGCGATGCCTGGCCCGCGTCGCGGTCGCGGGCATTCGCGCTCGCCTGGGCCAGAGCGCCGTCGATCTGCGTCAGCAACTCGGCGCGGTTCGGACCGAAGTCATCGCACGCACCCGATTTCACCAGGCTTTCGACGAGCTTCTTGTTCATGCCACGCGATTCGACGCGCGCGCAGAGATCGTGCAGGTCGCGGAACGGGCCGTCTTTTTCCCTCGCCGCGATGATGAGTTCCACGGCGGCTTGGCCGACGTTCTTGATCGCCGAGAGGCCGAACCGGATAGACTTTTCGCCGACAGTAAAGACGCTGCCGCTTTCGTTCACACTGGGTGCGAGCACCGTGATGCCCATCGCCCGCGCCTCGGCCACGAAGAGCGCGATCTTGTCGGTGTTGTCGAGTTCGTTCGAGAGAAGCGCCGCCATGAACTCAACCGGGTGCCGCGCCTTGAGCCACGCCGTCTGGCAGGTGATGACGCCGTAGCAGGCGGCGTGGGCCTTGTTGAAGCCGTAGCCCGCAAATTTGTCGAGGACGTCGAAGAGATCGTTCGCCTTCCCTGCGGGAATGTTGTTTTTCTTCGCGCAGCCCTCGACGAAAATCGCGCGCTGCTTCGCCATTTCCTCCACCTTCTTTTTGCCCATCGCGCGGCGCAGCACGTCCGCGCCGCCGAGCGTGTACCCGGCGAGGATTTGCGCGGCCTGCATGACCTGCTCCTGGTAGACGATGATGCCGTAGGTTTCCTTTAGGATCGGTTCGAGCAGCGGGTGATCGTACTGCGTCGCGACCTTGCCCGCCTTGCGGTCGGCGTAGAGCGGGATGAATTCCATCGGGCCGGGACGGAAGAGCGCGCCGATGGCGATGATGTCCTCGACCACGCGTGGCTGAATCTGGATGCACGCCTTGCACATACCGGGTGATTCCACCTGGAACAGGCCGGTGTTTTGCGCGCGACTGAGCAGCTCGAACGCGGCGGGGTCGTCGAGCGGAATTTCGAGAGGCGTGATTTTTTTGCCGGTCGTCTGCTCGATAAGCCGCAGCGCGTCCTGGATGACGGTGAGTGTTTTCAGTCCGAGAAAATCCATCTTGAGCAGGCCAAGCTCGCCGAGGTAATCCATCGAGTACTGGGTGACGATGCCGCCGTGATCGTCGACAGTGAGCGGTACATAGTCGGTCAGGTCGTGATCGGAAATCACGACGCCCGCCGCATGCACCCCGGCCTGGCGCGAAACGCCTTCGAGCGTCATGGCGGAGTCGATGACCGCGCGCGCGATCTCCTCCTCGTCGTAGGCGCGCTTGAAATCGGGACTTTCCTTGAGCGCTTTTTCGAGCGTCATCTTCGGATCGAACGGGATCATCTTGGTCAGCCGATCCGCCTCGCCGTAGCTCAGGCCCATGACGCGGCCCACGTCGCGGATGGCCATCTTCGCGCCGAGCGTGCCGAAGGTGATGATCTGCGCGACGGACTTCTCACCATATTTTTTGCGCACATATTCGATGACCTCACCGCGGCGGTTGTAGCAAAAATCGACGTCGATATCGGGCGGCGAGATGCGTTCGGGGTTGAGGAACCGCTCGAAGAAAAGGCCATACGCAAGAGGGTCGAGATCGGTGATGCCGAGGACGTAGGCGATCAAGCTGCCCGCCGCGCTGCCGCGTCCCGGTCCGACCGGGATGTCGTGGGATTTCGCGTAGTGAATGAAGTCCCAGACAATGAGAAAGTAGCTGGTGAAACCGGTCTTGCTGAGGACGTCGAGTTCGAATGCGAGTCGTTCCCGCAGGGCGGGTTCCTTCGCGCGCTCGCCGAACCGTCGCTCCAGGCCCTCGTAGCAGAGGCGTTGGAGATAGCCCTCGCGCGTCTCGCCTTCCGGCACGGTGTAGGCGGGAAATTTGTTTTCGCCGAGGACGATTTTGACGTCGCACTTCTCCGCGATTTCGAGCGTCGTTGCGAGCGCGCCGGGCACACCCTTGAAAAGCGCGGCCATCTCCTCCGTCGTCTTCAGGTAGAACTCAGGGCCGTGATAACGCATCCGGTTTTCGTCATTGATCTTCGCGCCGGTCTGGATGCAGAGGAGCACGTCGTGCGCGGCGGCGTGTTCCTTGCGCACGTAATGGACGTCGTTGGTGGCGACGATCTTCAGGCCGAACGTCTTGCTGTACTTGAGCAGTTCCGCCGCGACGGTGTGCTGTTGCGCAATGCCGTGGTCGGCGATCTCCAGATAGAAGTCGCCCGGCGCGAAGATGTTTTTGAATTCGTCGATCGACTTCTCGGCTTCCTTCTCGCGACCCGCCGTGATGTAGCGTGCGATTTCCCCGGCGAGGCACGCGCTGGTGCCGATGAGGCCCTCGGCGTGCTGCGCGAGGATTTCCTTGTCGATGCGCGGCTTGTAGTACATGCCCTCCAGGTGGGCGGAGGAGACAAGCTTCACAAGATTCCCGTAGCCCGTCTCGTTTTTGGCCAGCAGGAGAAAATGCGTCGAGGCCTCCTTCGCGCTGTTCGCCTTGCGTTCCCGGCGGTCGCCCGGCGCGAGGTAAACTTCGCAACCGATGATCGGCTTGACGCCGACGTTGCCGCATTCCTTGTAAAATTCGATCGCGCCGAAGAGATTGCCGTGGTCGCTCAACGCGAGCGCGGGCATTTTGAGTTCCGCCGCGCGCGCGGCCAGCTCGGGAATGCGGCACGCGCCGTCGAGGAGGCTGTACTCAGAGTGGACGTGAAGATGGACGAAGGTTTCCGGCGCAGGCACGTCCCTAATTTAGTCCCGATTTTTGGACGGGCGAGGAGAAATGACGGTTGTTTACCGATAGACCTCTCGCCGATGACGCACGCGATTGACGCGAACCACCCTAATCGCATCGGCAATCTGATAAATCACCCGATAATCTCCCACCCGAATGCGCCAGTCGGCGTTGCCTCCAACTAATTTACGGCAACCCGGCGGACGTGGATCAGCTCCCAGCGCCACAATCGATTCGCTTACGCGGCGATGGATCGGTGGAGATAAACGATCCAGGTCTTTTTCCGCCCTGCGTTCAATGACGACCTGGTACACGTCGTTTATTCTCTTTCAGGTAATCGGAAAAGGGACGGTAAGAGACACCCTGAAGCCGGGTCTTTTTCAACCACTGCAAATCTGCGGCATCTTCGACCCTCTCCAGCAATTCTTTGTAATCGGCCAGAGGCAAAATGACTGCGGTGGGCTTGCCGCTCTTGTAGATCATTTCGGGTTCCTTGATTTTCAAAAGGGTCTCCTTGCTTCTAATTTTAGAATAAAGCCGGCGATCTCTGGAATCAACAACCCTTTCTACCCATTTAGAAATCTGGTTAATTTGGAAATTTGGTTATGCCTTTTCGGATTCCACCGTAAACGCCACATCTTTAATCCCCGCAACAAAGACAATCATCTTGCACGGCACAGCGCCTTCGTTCACGCCGTTGTGCGCGACATTGACCGATTCGAGCGAAACTTCGCCGGGGCCGACGACGCGCTTTTCACCCGTGGACTGATAGACGGTGATTTCGCCGCTGAGAATGTAGCCGAGCAGCGGGACGGGGTGCTGATGCCAGCCCGTCTCTTCGCCGGGGGCCATCTCGACGAGCAGCGCGGTGACTTCCGGTGTGCCGTCGCGAGGATAAGCGATGGGCTGGCCGATGGAGTTTGTCAGCGTTTGCAAAAGGGTGGTGACAGCTCCTGAATTCATGGAGGAAACTCCCTGGCAGGCCTCTTAACCGAACAGCCCCTTTTTCTTCTTTTTGACCGGCATCACTACCGGCGCCGGAATGCGATTCTTGTCGCGCGCATGGATCATGGCCTCGTCATAGGTAATGAGATTCGAGTTCACCAACTGCGCCAGGCTTTCATCGAGCGTGTTCATTCCTTCCTTGGCCCCCGTTTCCATCAGTCCCTGAATCATATGAATTTTCCGGTCGCGAATGCAGACCCGGACACCGGAAGTGGCGATCATCGTTTCGGTCGCAATGACCCTCCCCTGGCTGTCCGCGCGCGGCAGTAGCCGTTGCGAAACGACCGCCACGAGGCAGCTCGCCAACTGGGTGACGATCTGATTTTGGTGCTCGGGCGGGAAGAAATCGAGGATGCGATGGATGCTGTTGGGCGCGTCGATCGTGTGCAGCGTGCCAATAACCAGGTGTCCCGTTTCCGCCGCGCTCAACGCGATCTGCATCGTCTCGCGATCTCCCATTTCCCCCACGATAATGACGTCGGGATCCTGCTTGAGAATCTGGCGCAGGCCGTTCGCGAACGACTTGGTGTCCGTGCCCACTTCGCGTTGTTTGACGATGCAAAGATTGTCCGGCAGGAGATATTCGATGGGGTCTTCGATGGTGATGATCACGCCGCTGCGCACGCTGCTGATCCGCTGGACCATCGACGCCATCGTCGTCGTCTTGCCCGCGCCCGTCATGCCGGTGAGAATGATAAGCCCCTCCTCGCGCTTGCAGAGCTCCGCCAGCGACGGCCGATGCCCCAGCGATTCCAGATCGGGAATAACGGTCTTGATATGGCGAAACACGGCCTCGGCGCTGCCGCGCGCAAAGTGCGCGTTGCCGCGAAAACGTCCGACCTCGGGAAGGTCGAGGGCGAAATCGAGCTCCCTGTTTTGTTCAAACTTGGCCCGCTGTTCTTCGTTCAGCACGCTGAGAATAAGCTCCGTGCAGGTGGCCATGTCCAAAGCGCCTTCCAGCAGCGGAACGATCTGTCCGTGAATCCGCGCCAGCGGCGGCGCGGAGCAGTGCAGATGAAGATCGGACGCCTTGCACTCCACGGCCAGGGCCAGGAGGTTGATCATGTTGTACTGCTCACTCATGGGAGCAGATCATCACCTTGCGGGCCGAGCTTGCCAAGGGAAATGGCGTCAGTTCACGTTGTGGGAATCCGATGGCGCAGAAGGCAGCGGGCAAAATTAAGGGCGTCGCGCCAGGGAACGATCTTCGATTCTTCGCGGTTGTATGTGGCGGCAATCGGGAGATTCAGAATACGGCAGGGACGCGTCGCGGCCAGCAGCGCCATTTCGGTTTCGAACTGAAAGTGATGGCCGGCCGGGAGCCAGTCGCCGAGCCAGGCGCGGCGGACGAGGCGGAATCCGCACTGGCTGTCGACGATGCCACTTCGGCGCAACAGGCCTGACATCGCGCGGTTGGTCCAGCGGCGCAACAACGGCATGCGGGCCGCGTCGTCGAAGCGGTTGCCGACGACGAGATCGGCCTCGGAGCGCATGTCCCAGAAACGATCCAGATCGGCGGGATGATGCTGGCCGTCGCCATCGAGAAGAATAAGCCAGTCGATGGATTCGCGGCGCGGGAGCCGGGCCATGGCATGATGAAGCGCGGCGGTCTTGCCGTGATGCGGGCCGGGAAGGGGAAGCACATCCGCTCCGGCCTGTGCGGCGAGCGCGGCGGTCGCGTCGCTGCTGGCGTCGTCGATTACTGTCACGGAAAAACCGGCTCGGCGGCATCCGCGCACGATCTGGCCGATGGTGGCGGCTTCGTTGCGGGCGGGAATGAGGACGAGGGCGTTCGTTTTCACGCAGGAAGAACCAGTCGAGAGATCATGCTCGGGCGCTTGGTCAACATCAGCTTTTTTATGCAGCCCGTCCCTTACCAGCCTTCGGTGATAAGCTTGACAGTGTTATTGGCCAAATCCTCGGCGGCCAGCGGAAGGGCCTGCCGTTCGCCTTCCTGGATGTCGCTTTGGGTGAAGAAATTCGTGCTTCCGCTGACAGTGGTATTTTCAAAAATTTTGCGCCCGAGCTTGCGATTCACATAAGTGGCCTTCGCCTCAATGGTGAGCTGGTATTCCGCCGTGATCAGGATGTCCGACGTGCTGCTGCGGACGGGCGTGTGCCGCACGTTGATGATGGTGATGTCGAGTTCGGAATCGGCGTTGGAGTTCTGGTTGACCTCCAGCGTGCCGTCGCTGTTGAAGCGGCGAATCACCGCGTTGGTGACGGTCATCTGGATGTCAGGCTCCAGGCTGGTATTTTTTACGACCGGAACGTAAACGCTGCGGACGCCCTGGATGTTGCGCCCCGAAATATCGCCCACGCGATAGCCCGCGCATCCGCCAAGAACCAGGATGGCAACGAGCAGGGATGGAACGAAAATCTTTTTTGTCATTGCGGCAGCGGGGTCTTGTCGGGCGGAGTCGCCACCGGGGCGGCGTTGGTTGCGCCGGTCACGCCAGAGGCAGTCTCGCCAGGTGAGGAACTCGTCAGGGGAGCGTTGGGATCGGTCGGAAGAGCGCCGCTGCCGGCATCCGGCGGAGCAGTGTTGGTGATGGGGCCGCTGGGATCAGGCCCAGGCATGCCGGGAGCGGACGGGCCGCTGGCGACTTGTTTGGGTATTACCGCGAGGTTGCCCGAGCCGTCGGGCCCGAGGCCGCCAGGCAGCGCTTCCACCACGGGGCGCAACTCCTGGATGCGCTTCTTGGCGATCTGGGCCTGGGGCGAAGTGGGATCTTCCCGGACGACTTCATTATAATAAATAAAGGCGGAGCGCGGCTGGTGCTGGGTCTCGTAGAACTTTGCCACATCAAACGCCCCCTGCGTCTGCTTTTGGCCGAGCTTCTGGATATTCTCCTGCGCCTGGACGGCCTTGTCGCTGTTGGGAAAACGCACGAGATAATCTTGAAAGGCAAACACGGCCTTTTGCGCCGCCCCCATGTCGTAATCGCCCGACTGCGACGACTTCATCCACGCGTAACCGATCTGATACTGCGCGTTGGCCGCAACTGAACTCGTCGGGTAATTGTCGAGCGCCTTCTGGTAGGCGTCGACGGCATCCGTAAATTTGCGCTGGTTCTCGCGCGCCAGCCCAATGTTGAACTGGCACTGCGGGGCATAAGTCCCGTAGGGCGCGTTCTTAATAATCCGGTCGTACATCTCAATCGTCTTCTCCATCGAAGGCCCCACCGGTATTTTCCAAATGCGTTGCGGTTCGCCCGCAAGGTAGAGATTCGCGATACGGTACTGCTCGTTGAGCGCCTGCTCGAAATACTCGCTCGAAGGATATTTCGTCACCATCGTCTGAAACGCCTTGAACGCCGCGTCAAACTCGCCCTCGTCCTCGAGGATTTTCCCCAAGCGATATTGGGCTTCCGGAGCGAAAAAGGAGAGCGGCCAGCGGCGCAGCAGACCCTTGTAGGCCTTCAGCGCCGCGTCGCGCTGGCCCTGCGCTTCCAGCTTGTGGGCCAGATCGAGCTGATCCCGCGAACTCGAGGCGGAGACGTCGCCGCCGCTTTCGTCCGACCAGCCCTCGCCGGGACGCCACACAAGCGTCGCGTGGGCCAGGGAAGTCGCAAAGGAAAGCGCGAGAAGGCTGCACAGGAAGTAGCGAAAGCTCGGCATGAGTTGGGGAGGATACCAGATTGGACGGATGGGTCAAGCTGATGGGGCCGGATAAAAAATGGGCTAGGAGGGACTTGAACCCCCATTCCTTTCGGAACCAGAACCTAAATCTGGCGCGTCTGCCATTTCGCCACTAGCCCGTAACGAGGCAAAACAGACCGTACAGACATTCCCTTTTACCGGCAAGATTGGTCTGGGAGCGAAATTTAGTCGTCGGTTCCCTCGTTCCCAAGTAGCCCGGGTGCGCGGATACAGGCTCGAAATCCTCTGATGGGGTGAACACCCCATGGCATCCGCGCGGTTTCCCCGGTTTACTTCAGGGCATGAACACCCTCCTACAACAATATGGCTGTATGGTCGGTGGTTATTCGGTTTGGAATTGCCCCCTTCCAAAGAGTCCAAACCTGCCATGCCTGTTAAAATGACATCCTGATGCCGAGATTAGCTCTATCACTTCTGATCGTTGCCACAGCATTAATCACAGGTTGTGCGGGTTACGACGTTGGGCAGTCCCAATTTGCCCCCACACGAAGTCATGACGGTACCACCTTGAATAGTCCGGTCGCCGATCAAAATCCTCACTCCGGAGGAGATTCTTCCTATCCATCCTCAGCTGATGACGGTAAAGTTCCATCCTCCCCAGAATATACCTATCAGTAAGTGGCGTGGCCGGGTAACGACTCACTGTTTGAGTTGCCGCGTGGTCGTTTTTCAGCGAGGAGATACCATCCAACCGAAACCAATGGGCATGGGGTTAAGACCCCATGGCGTCCGCACGGTTTTTACGGTTAACTTCATGGCATGAACACCATCCCAAAAAAATATGAGTGCATGGCCGGTGGTTATTCCGTTTGGGATTGCCCCCCGCCAAAAGAGACCAAGCCGCCTGCTCCTGCTGAAAAACCAAAAGTGATCTTATGCCCAAATTTATAACAGTAGATTTTCGAGGCACAAAACAGCAAAAGAGGGTGGTGCTTCGTAAGGACGGAGAGATGTATGTGAAATGGGATGTACAAGGAGACTCTTTCCGAGGTCTCCGCATCCATCAGGAATTACTCAAGAGAACAATTCTCAAAGTTGATGATCTCGACAAACTAATCACCGTACCGATGGAAGATATTGAGACTAAAAACTTAGCGTTAGCCTGAAACAATCGAAGCGGCATGAAGGGCAGGTTGAATAACCAACTGTGCCAACCCACATTTTGATATGAGGAGTTACGTTCATTGGTGGAACGGATCATGATTGGTGCATGCTGAGTGGGGGGGTAGTGTAAGGGCAAAAATAAGGTGCATGAACAGCGTCGAGTATGCACGACAGACATCGAAAAGTAGTTAAGCTTCGGCGCTAGGGAATACCCCCGAGTTATGACCGTGTACACCGGTCTCTTTTTTGTTTATTGGGTAGAAATGCTGTTGATCGTAGATTGAAATTACAACACTCCCCATTTTCCCATTGGCAAGACGCGCCGCATAGTCAAAATTAGAGTGATGGAATCTTCTGTTCCCGTGGCGACAACTTTTGCGGCCGAGACGGTGGGCCTTACCAAGCGCTATCCGCTCACCTGGAAACGCAAAGTGCTCGTCGCCGTCGACCAACTCGATCTGCAAATCAAGCCCGGCGAAGTCTTCGGATTGCTCGGCCCCAACGGCTCGGGCAAAAGCACCACGCTCAAAATGCTTCTCGGACTCATCATTCCCAGTGAAGGCGAAGCGCGCGTTTTCGGCCTCCCTCCCGACAGCCTCGACGCCCGCCGCCGCGTCGGCTTCCTGCCCGAAAATCCCTACTTCTACGGCTTCCTCAACGGCGACGAAACTCTCCGCTTTTACGGCAAACTGTGCGGCATGTCCGGCCCCAAGCTCGACCAGCGCATTGAGGAACTCATCGACCTCGTCGGCCTCCAGAATGGCCGCGAGCGCCCCCTGCGCTCCTACTCCAAGGGCATGCTCCAGCGCATCGGCCTGGCGCAGGCGCTCATCCACGATCCCGATCTTCTCTTCCTCGACGAGCCCACCGCCGGCGTCGACCCGCTTGGCTCGGTCCAGATTCGCGACCTCATCCTGCGTCTGAAAAAAATGGGCAAGACCGTGATCTTCTCCTCGCATCTCCTCGAACAAGTGCAGGAAGTGGCCGACCGCGTCGCGATTTTTTCGCTCGGAAAAAAGGTTCTCGAAGGCTCGCTCGATGCGCTCCTCACCGAGCACCAGGGCACCCAGATCAACATCCCCGCCGAGCTCACCACCGCGCAGCAGGAGCGCCTGCGCCAGGCCCTCGTCCAGTCTGGCATCGACAGCACCGATGAAGTCCGCTTCACGCGGCCCCATCTCTCGCTTGAAGAACTTTACCTCCGCACCGTCCAGGCCCGCCCCGACTTGGCGGCGAAGGATTCCAAAAAATGATCTCCTCCCTCTACCGAATCCTCACCATCAGCCGCGTCACGCTCACCGAAGCGGTGCGCCAGAAAGTCCTCAACGTCCTGCTCATCTTCGCGCTCGTCCTCGTCGGCTGCTCCTTCTTCTTCTCCAACCTCGGCACGTCCGGCTTCGACTCCACTGGCGCTTTCGACGCGCAAATCAAATGGGTGAAGGATTGCGGCCTCGGGGCCATCGAATGGTTCGGCTTTTTCATCGCCCTCCTTTCGACGGCGGAACTCATCCCGCGCGAACTCCACAATCGCACCATCTACACCATTCTCTCCAAACCCGTCCGGCGTTCCGAATTTCTGCTCGGCAAGTTTTTCGGAGTCGTCCTGCTCCTGGCGCTTTGCGTCGCGCTCATGTCGCTCGCCTTTGGCCTCGCGCTTTACTGGCAGGAGGCGCAGGGCATCCAGGGCACCGCATCGATCTACGACACCGCCGGAAACTGGCGCGCCAATCCCGTCGCCATCAACTCCTACAACCGCGACGTGCAGGAAATCGTGCAACAGATCCGTGATCCCCAACTCATCGAGGCGATCATCCTGATCTTTGCCAAGCTCATCATGACCGCCGGCATCGCCCTGCTTATTTCCACCTTTGCCACCTCCTCCATTTTCACCATCGTGACCACCTTCATGATCTACCTCATCGGGCATCTCGAAGGCACGGCACGCGAATTCTGGCTCGCGCGCGGCGCGGAGACCTCGATCTGGCAGAGCGGCCTCGTCGGCTTCATCTCACTTCTCGTCCCCGACATGAACTCCTTCACCATCGTCGACGAAATCCTCGCGGGCAACAAAGTCCCCTTGGCGCACGCGCTCAACCTGCTCGGTTACGCCGAGGTCTACCTCATTGTGCTCCTCGCGGTGAGCATCGTCATTTTCGATTATCGGGAAATCTAGCGTTGGCGATTATCTTGCTTGATTGACACCCCTTTTAACAGGAAGACATGAAATTATGAAAACAAGAAGGGAAGAAAAGAGGTCTCCCTCCTCATCTGCCTTTTCATGTCTTCATGCTTTCATGTTTTCCTGTTGAAAAACGTTGCTTTCAAAGGAACAAGCTTATTTCTTTATGGAAATCCCCGCATCGCAAACCAGCGCCTGCCTCCCGCTCTCCCGGCGATTGCGCCGCGCCGTGCTCGTCGCCCTCCTCCTGGGATTATGGGCCCCCTGCAAAATCGTCTGGGAACAAAAGATCGCCCGCGAGCAGGATGCTCTCCGCTATCACGGCGTCGCCATGACCCGCCAACTGCGCGATCAACTCAGCCAGGGAATGACCATGGCCGTGCTCAGCGGCATGCGCAACGTCGTGGCGGACCTCGTTTGGCTGAACGTCACACCCGCATGGATGGAGCAGCAATGGTTCAAAATCGCCGGCTACATCAATCTTGCCACCATGCTCCAGCCGCGCGCGCCACTCTTCTGGGACATGGGCGGCTGGGAACTTGCATGGAACGCCTCCGTCGACGCCCTCGGTAATCCCCGCAGCAACCCCGACCTGCGCCAGATCAAGGCCTCCCGGTTCTGGATCGAGAAAGGCCGCGACATCTATCTGCGCGGCATCGAGAATAATCCCGCCAACTGGCGGCTCTGGCGGGACACCGGCATGCTCTTCGACAACCGCCTCAAGGACTACCCCACCGCCGCCTATTATTACCAAAAAGCCAGCGAACTGCCCGACGCGCCGGTTTATTTGGAAAGATTTCCCGCCATCATGTACGACCGAAAACATGCCAACGACGACCAGGCCGCCTATGCCGCATGGAAGGCGTTATGGGAGCGGCTTTCCCCTGAAGAAAGAAAAATGAGCGTCCACGAACCCGACCGGATCGAATCGGAAATCCGCCGCTTGGAACAAAAACTTTCTGTCCCAAAAGAAAAAAGAGTCTTTCCCAATTAACCAAGTCTCTTTAGGGTTTAACATTCCTGACGCATTGTCGGACGATACGCATGAGATTTGGAATTTTTGGAGACATCCACAGTAACCTCGAGGCCCTCGAAGCCGTACTCGAGGATATGCAGGCACAAGCTGTCACACATACGGTCTGCATCGGCGACATTGTTGGCTACAACGCCAACCCCCGCGAATGCCTCGAAATCGTCCGCGCGCTCGGCTGCCCCATCGTCAAGGGCAACCATGATGAGGAAGCCTCCGAGGGACGCGAAGTCGAGCACTTCAACGATATGGCCCTCTCGGCCATCCGCTACACACGCACGCAACTCACCAAGGAACAACGCGAATTCCTGCGCGCCCTGCCCCTCCAGCGCCCCGTCAACGCCTTCACCGTCGTTCATTCCACCCTCGACCAGCCCAACCGCTGGGGTTACGTCTTCTCCTGCCTCGAAGCCGAAAGCAGCTTCCAGTATCAAAAGACCAACATCTGCTTTTTCGGCCACACCCACGTCCCCCACGTCTTCATCCGCGACACCAAAGTCCACGAATTCTTCTACAAGAAAATCGACATCCAGCCCGAGAAGAAATACTTCGTCAACGTCGGCAGCGTCGGCCAGCCCCGCGACGGCGACTGGCGTTCCGCCTATGTCATCTACGACTCCGGCGCAAACACCATCGAGCTTCGCCGCCTCCCCTACGACCTAGCCAAGGCCCAGGCCAAAATCATGAACGCCGGCCTCCCCGCGCGCCTTGCCGAACGCCTCGCCAACGCCGTCTAATCTCTCAGGGTAAATTCCCCGATCTTGCGGCGTGCAGTGGTAGCCCGGCAACGCCGCGCGTGTGTGTGTGCCCAAGTAACGCGAGGGTTTCATTTTATGCCTCGGCTTGTTGAGGAGCTGATAGTTTACCTCGTTCCCAAGTTTGGGAACACACTTGCTGAGGCAACTCCGTTGCCGATCTCAGTAACGCTGCAATTCCTGAGGCAATGGAATTGCGCCGACAATTGCGTTCCCAAATGGAGTTCACAGCCATCCCACAGGGAGTTTGGGAACAGGCAAAAAAAGGGCTTGGAAGCGGATCAGGGCCTCTTCACAAGAAGAGGATGAATACGATCTCATCTTCCAAGCCGAAGTTATTTTCCACCCTGGGCCAGATTTGTAAACTCATTCCTGTTCATCTTGTGCCGAAGCTGGCGCGGGAGACGGGGGCGGCGCAAAAGGCGCGCGCTTTCACGAGGGTGGCTACAGGGCCGCATTGAGAAGGAAGGAAAGTCATGGTGCTCAGGCTCTGTTCAAAAAAGATTGGCGCGCTTCGCCAACGCTTCGAGCATTGGCGTGCGCGTGTCGACCGTGAAGTAATGAGCGCCGCAAGCCGTGCAGAGGCGGCTGACCTCCGCCAGATAACTCTGCACTGCCTTCGCGTAGCGGGGACGGATTTCATCCGCATCGATGACCAGTTTTTCGCTCGTTTCGAGGTCGCGCAGTTCGACCAGGCCGTGCATCGGCAGCGCGATTTCGGCGGCATCGAGCACATGAAATACGGTCACGTCGTGGCGATTGTGCTGGAGATGCTGGATGCCGCGCGCGAATTGGGCGGGAGGCTGGAGCAGGTCGGAGATCACAACGACGAGGCTGCGCTGCTTCAACATTTCGGCCGCTTCGTGGAGCGACTTCTCGATGTTGCCCGAGCCCTTCGCTTCGACTTTTTCCATCTCAAGCAGGACGGGGCCCAGCGTCTCGGTGCTGGCGACGGGCGCGAAACGCTGCGTGACGCGGTCGGTGAAAAAAGAGAGAGCGACGGCATCGCCCTGGCAGACGAGCAGGTACATCAAACCCGCCGCGAGAGAACAGGCGTACTCGAATTTTGTGACCGGCCCGGTCTGGCGAAAATGGAGGCTGGCGGTGGCGTCGACCATCACGCAGGCGCGCAGGCTTGTCTCGTCCTGGAACCGCCGGATCATGTAGCGGTCGGTTTTTGCGAAGACCTGCCAGTCGATCAGGTTGGGCGCATCGCCCTCGATGTAATCGCGATACTCGGCGAACTCGACCGAGGCCCCGAAATCGGGCGAGCGGTGCAATCCCTGGATGCCGCCCTGCATCGGACGGCGCGCGGCGATGGCAAGGCCGCGGATTTGATCCGCCACGCGAGGGGGGAGATATTTGGATGCGCGCGCGGAAGACATGCTTCTTTCCGCCAAGTTAATCGCCCTTTGCGTAATCGGGTTCTGGAACGGCTTCGAGCAAGCGCCGGACAATTTCGTCGGAGTCGACGCCTTCGCTGGCCGCCGCAAAATTGCAGAGGACACGATGGCGCAGAACGGGCAGCGCGTAGGAGCGCACGTCGTCGCAGGAAACATTGAGCCGCCCCTGCAAAAGCGCGTGGGATTTCGCCGCAAGAATCAGATATTGCCCGGCGCGCGGGCCAGCGCCCCAGCGCACCCAGTTCTTGATGAAGTCGGGCGCGTCGGGCGCGTCGGGACGCGTGGCACGGACGAGTCGCGTGGCGTAAGCGCCGACATGGCGGCTCACGGGCGTCTTGCGCACCAAATGCTGATAATCGAGAAGCGCGTCGGCGCCCAGAACGCGGTCGACTTCCTGCGAGGCGTCCTGGGTCGTTTCCATGATGATGCGCTCTTCCTCCTCGGCGCTGGGATAACCGACCTTAACGCTGAACATGAAGCGGTCGAGCTGCGCCTCGGGCAGCGGGTAGGTCCCTTCCTGCTCGATGGGATTTTGGGTGGCGATAACGAAGAAGGGCGACGGGAGCTCGTAGGTCTGACCCGAGATGGTGACGCGGCGTTCCTGCATGGCTTCGAGGAGGGCCGCCTGGGTTTTCGGCGGCGTGCGGTTGATTTCGTCGGCGAGGAGGAGGTTGGTGAAGATCGGGCCGGGCTTGAAACGGAAGACGCGCTCCGACGTGGCGGGATCGTGCTCCAGGATTTGCGTGCCGGTGATGTCCGCTGGCATGAGATCGGGAGTGAATTGGACGCGCCTGCATTCCAGCTCGAGCGAGTTGGCCAGGGTACGGGCCATGAGGGTTTTCGCCAGGCCCGGCGTGCCAACGAGCAAACAATGGCCCCGGCCAAAAAGCGCGACGAGTATCTGGCTGACTACGTCGGCCTGTCCGATGATGACGCGCGCCATTTCCGCGCGGATGAATTGCACGGCCTGTTGAAGTTGAGTGACGGCGCCCTCGGGATTTTCGAGGATGGGATTTTCAATGGTGCGGCGTTCCGGCACAACGCTCTCGCTCTCGCTTTCGCGGCCACGGCGTAGAAACGGGACGCTGCCGCTCTCGCGGGTGCGGCGGGCCTGGGCGTCACCATCGCTTGTGAACTCGAACTGGGCGTTGCCGATGGAAAAGCGGGTGCCGTTTTCCAGGCGAAGATCAGTGGTGGGTTGGTTCTCAAAAGTGAGGGGCGTTCCGGCGTCGTAGGCGGCGACGCGCCAGTAGCCCTTGTCGCGCGCGAGGTAGGCGTGATGCGGCAAAACGGCGGGATCGTTCACGACGATATGGCTCGCGGGGTTGGAGCCAATGACGAGAGGCTCGCCATTGAGGGCAACAGCCGATTCCTGCTGATGCGGCACGCGGATAATAAGAGTATCGGGCATAAGAAAAACGCGGAATCAGCTTCTAGCTTCTCTCAATGCGTGGCGGCGTACATCAAAATATTCATGCCGAGCGGAATGGCGGTGTCCTGATGATAAGCGACGGCCATGGGATATTCGGTCGGTTCCCAGCCGGCTTCGAGATCGATGGGGCTGTAAATGACGCGCACGTCGCCTCCAAGCGTAATGCCTTCCAGCTTCGGCGTGTTGAGTTGTCCGTAACGCATGGCGACGGCCGGAGTATAGTCGGCTTGCTGGACGGAAACAACATCGCTGAAAATGGAATGCGTCAGCGGAATCGGCGTGAGCTTCGAGCCGGGAAGAACGCGGGCAAGTTCGCGGCGCACGGACTGGTCAAACGTGGAAAGACCAAGGCCGTTGTTGATGAACAAGGTGCCGTTTCTTTGGAGAAAGCCGCGCAGGGCGGTGACGGCGTTGTCACTGAAATGAAAATCGTCGAGGCCAGTGAGGTAGAGAAAGGAGAGATTGGAAAGATCGTCCTTGCCGGGATCGACCACGACGCGCTTGAGGTTGACACGCAGCGATGTCGCCACGCGAAGCTTGGAGAGCAACGCGGTGGCGCTGTTGGGATGTACGTTGAACGCGCCTTCGTGCTCGATTTGGGCGAAGACGAATTCGTCTGTGGGCGTTTTCTCATCGACGGCGGCGAATAATTCAGGCTTGGATTCCTCCATGCCAACGCGGTTGTAGCCGATGGCGTAGGCGACGAGGTTCATGCCGATGCTGTCGGCGGAGGCGGGATCGTAATAAGCGGCGTCCTTGAGCAAAGGAACAGCATGATCGTCCCATCCGCAGCCGAGGCCATACTTCGAGAGGAGCACGCCGATGCGGGAGCCGACGTAAAGCGCTTGGAGCTGCGGTTTGTCGGAGGCGACGTTGGGCGAGTAGTGGACGGTGGTGACGTCGCTGACGATGTGGTAGAGCGGGTGGTCGGGCGGGACCTCGCGCCATGCGAGTTCCGGGAAGGCCTGCTGCATGAGCTCGCGCGCCGAGTCGTAAAAATAGGGCGAGCCCGCGACGGAATCGAAACAGAGCATTCCACCTTTCAAGACGTAGGCGCGAAGCTGGGCGAGGTTTTGCGGATCAAGCTTCAGCGTTCGCGTGCCGCTGAAAAAGAGAACGGCCATTTTGTCGGGGTCGCCGCTGAAGGAGGGAAGCGAAACGTCGTCGAAGCCGTATTGCAGGCCGAGCCGACCCTGGACCTTGGCAAAAAGATGCTGAAGATCGGCGGGGCAAAGGTTCCAGTCGGCGATCTGGGTCGTCTTGCCGCCATCGTATGTGAAGGAGCCCTGCTCGCCCCAGACGACCTTGCCGAAAAGCGAAGGAGGCGTGGGCTGGCGCTTGCGTTCGGTTCGGCGCAGAGGCGTGGCGGGCAGCGGCAGAGGAGGAAACGCCTCGCCGCCGGAAATGCGCTTGGGCGGGGCCTCCGGGGGCTTGCCGAGCGGCACGAACCAGTCGTTCTCCCTAGCCCCGTAAGAGAAAGGGCAGTTCACAATTAGGATCAGGATCGCCAGCAAATATGCGCGCATAATGGTTTTAACCCTCGATTGAGGTTGGAGTTGCTCTCCGCAAGAGCGTGGTGAGTTTATGCACATTATTGTTCCTCTCGTTCCCAAGTTGCACTTGGGAACGTTCCCTGTTCCTCGCGAAATTCCATTTCGCGCTGATTTCCATCGATAAAAGCGGGATCAGCAATGGAATTGCGCTGACAATTACGTTCCCAAATGGAGTTTGGGAACGAGGGTAACATGGTGAGTTTATGCACATTATTACTGGCTGGGCCACTTTTCCTTAGCTTCGGCCGCTTCCTCACTATAGGGGTGTTTCTCCAGGAGTTCAGCTAAAGTTTTGTGGGCGAGGCTGTTATCACCCTGGCCCAGGGCAAGGTCGGTTAGCCGGAAAAGCAATTCGCTCCGGCCATTTTCGGTGATTACCGGCAACAGGCGCTTGGCCCAAAGGTAGGCGACGACAGGAAGATTTTCCTCCTGATAAAGGCGGAGCCGCGTCAGCGCCCAATCGGATGCCATTTTTTCGATTGGAAATTCCCACGCCACTTCATTTAACGAGTTGTCCGCGGCCTCGAAATCCTTCCGGTCGAGAAAAGCGCGAGCCTGGCCAATTTTGGCCGTGCGTCGGATGGAACTGCGTTCGTCAGGGCCGGATGGATGGCCGGTCAGCGTTTCGTACTGTTTTTTCGCGCCCGCGACATCGCCCGAGGCCAAAGCGAGGTCGGCCCGGAGAATATTCATCGAGCGCTGTTCGTCGCCGGTAAGCGCCGGGAGATTGATCGCGTCGAGGAGCGAACGGACTTCGTCGGTGTGGTCCGATGTCCTGAGGAGCAATCGGGCCAGCGCGAGGCGGCATTCGCCGGCCATCGCAACCATTTGCGGCGATGGATTGGCCTGCGGATAACGGCCAATAAGGGCACGCAAGAGCTCGATCTCTTCCGTGAAATGAGTCCAGTCGGAGCGGGCGAGAAACAAGGCGCCGTCTTTCAGGTAAGGCAAATCGGGCTCGCTGAATTCTTTCATCCGGGCGCAAACCGCAGGAAGGATTTTCAAGAGGTCGTCCGATTTTTCGTAGGCTCCAAACAGTGCGGAGCAACTGACGAGGTCGGAGGCCGAAAAAGTCGCGGGATCGCGGGCCATGATGTCCGACTCCTGTTCCGGAATAAGGTGCGGGGGCTGGCCCGTCTCCTTGGCCCAATTCGGGTGAACGCTGACCGTCTGCCTCACTGCGGCTAACTGCTTGTCGCCATCCTTGAGCGTGAGACGCACGGTGCGCATGCCCGGACGCGGAAAAATGTGGATCACGCTTTGACCCTCCGCTGTCGTGCCATCGTCGAAGGTCCAGACCAGCGTGCCTGTGGTCGGAGCAGGACAGCTCAGTTGCATGGAGATGAGGCCGATGTCGGGAATGTCGGCCTGGAGCAGGCTTTGATCTTTGTTGGCCCACTGGATGGCCAAGGCGGGCGCGTCGCCGGGGGCCGAAGCGCCGGTCGAGCTGGCCTGCAAATCGTAACTCGCGATGTGATCGCGAGTGATGGGCCGAAAGAAGCCGCTGCCGGGCATGAGCATGGTCCACTGGATGAACGCTCCGCCCTTCGCCGCAAGGCAGCACACAACGGGTGGCCGCTGGTCGTCCGTATGCACATGGGCGTTGTAGTAATCCAAAACATGGAGGCCCGGCGATAGATCGACCGCTCCCTGATGCTGGCCGCCGAGTCCGGGGCCAAAATGATGGACGCCGGGCCACTCGACAACTTCCTTTCCATCGATGAGGACGAAGGTGGCGTCGACGGAAATCACCGCCAGCTGAAGGTACTCCTGAGCGGCCACATCAAACCAGCCTTGGAAGTGCTCGAGAAGATTGCCCTGCGGACCGAAGCGGTTTCCGCCTTCGAAGATGGACGTGACGATGGCGCGACCGAGCACCTTGTTGCTGCTTTGGTTCCAAGCCTGGAACATGTCGGGCAGGCTGTTGATGATCCTGCCGTCGCTCTCGCGGCTTTCGAGCACGACGCCCGATTTTGCATTGGCAAGATGCATGGGCGGCCAGTTGGAACCCATGTAGACCTGATAGCGTTTGGCGCCGGAGGTGGAGTCGAAGAGAAACGTCGTGGGTTCGCCGGGAGTGGACCAGAGCAGGTCGCAGCCGACAGGGATTCCTGTATCCGTGAAAACCCGAACGGTCATGTCAGCCCATTTGGGGTCGGGCAGGTAAAGGTTGACCCAGGAGATGGGCGCGCGCGAGTCGGCCTGATCGGGGTCGACGGTGAAACGGGCGGGAGCCGTGGCAACCGGCCATGCAAGAGGAGGAATCGGCTGGGCGGCCGATTGCGCGAGAACGGATGGATGGATCGCAAGGAGAATTCCGAACGCAAAAATCCATCGCAAAATCATATTCATGGGAGGCTTTCCCATGTTGGAGCATTTGGGCGGAGGAAGCGAGCTTCGGCGAAGAGCGGCTCCTGCGGAGGGCAGTAAATAGGACCTATGTGACTGCCAGAGCCCCTAAAATCCCATAGGTCCCATCCGTCCTATATGTCCTATGAAACTCGCGCTCTTACGAGCGTGGCTTCACTTTTTGGAAGAGCGCTCGCGTAGGGCAAAGAAGAGCATGACGGCTCCGAATACAAAGAGGACGAGGCCCCACCAGAGGTTGACGTTCTGGTCGAGCGAACTTTTGTACATGTCTGCGTCCGTTCCGGTGGCGAGGCCGTAGATGGCCAGCAGCGCACCGAGCAGGGAGAACATCATGCCGATTGGAAGCCGTATATCGAGACCCATAGAATTTCCTTTTTGTTTGGGAGAACCTTTTTACCAGAAATAAACGTTAAGAGCAAAGCAGCCGATAAGAAGCAGCGTTCCGATGAAGGCCGGGGTGGCGTACCACGCCTGATCGGGCTCCCGGATTTTCTCGGTGAGCGAATAGACGAGGCCTTTGAGTTCCTCGTCGTTCTTGGTGCGGCTGGTGGCCAGCGAGATGACGATGGTGAGGGTGAGGCAGCTCAAAAAGGCAAAGCTGGCCAGCCAGAAGTTCTGCGCCATTTCGCTGGGGAAGGTTTGCACCTGGGCAATCCACGCGCCCTTGATGCCCGGCGCGTTGCCCGCCGCGATGGTGCAGCCGTGAAAGAGCGCCGAGGTGAGCGTTCCGCCGCAGAGCCCGAAGAACGCGCCGTGGCTGGTGGCGCGCTTCCAGAACATGCCAAGCAGGAACGTGGCGAAAAGCGGCGCGTTGACGAAGCCGAAGACGAGCTGGACGATGTCCATCGCGTTGGAGTAGTTGCTGGCGACGTAGGCGCAGCCGATGCTCAGGATGATGCCCACGACGGTGACGTAACTGCCCATGCGCATGTAGTGCTGGTCGGTTTTATTCGGCGCGAGGTAGGCCTGATAGAGATCGTAGGTCCAGACGGTGTTGAAGGCGGTGACGTTGCCGGCCATGCCCGACATGAAGGAGGCGAGCAGGGCGGTGAGCGCAAGGCCCATCAACCCCGGCGGACAATATTTTTTCACCAGCGAAAGGATGACGCCGTCGTAGTCGGTGTCGGAGACGGCATCCTGCAGGCGCGTTTTGATGATGTCGTCGCTGAGCGGTTGGACCGCTTCATCATTTAAAAGCGCGGTGATCTTGGCGATGCTGACGTTGCGATTGATGTCTCTCGATATGGTCTCGGCGGTCGTCGCCGGATTGCCATGCTCCGATCGAAAATCTTTCACCACCTGGACGGCCGCCGGATAAGTGCTGTTGGAAATAATCACCGGCGGAAGGCGGTAACCATCCTTGCCGAGTGAGGCGAGCGCCACGGCGATCATGCCCGGCAATATCACGAGGGCCGGGAAAAGCATCTTGGGCAGCGCGGCGATGAGCGGGGTGCGGCGCGCGGAACTCATGTTCTTGGCCGCCATGGCCCGCTGGATGACAAGGAAGTTGGTGCACCAGTAGCCGAACGAGAGAACGAAGCCGAGTCCGAAAACCATGGCAAAGAGATCGACGCCCATGGGATTTGCCGCAGAACCGGCGATGATCGGCTTCCAGGCGCTGGTCCAGGCATCGGGACCGAAATTCTGCGAGGTATTGAGGCCCAGTTGCGTCGGGTCCTGCGAAACGGTATGCAGGGTGTTCTTGAGCGCCGTCCAGCCGCCCACATCCTTGAGTCCCAAATAGACGACCGGGCTGAACCCGAGGACGATCATGAAAAATTGCAGGACTTCGGTGTACATCGCGGAGGTGAGTCCGCCTTTCAACACATAGACGAGCACGACGGCGGAACAAATCCAGAGGCTCAGATTGTAGTCCCAGCCGAGCAGGTTGTGCAGCAGCTTGGCCAGCGCGTTCATCGAGATGCCCGAGGCGAAAACGGTCATCACGGCGAAGGTCATCGAGTTGAACGCGCGGGTGCGTTCGTCGAAGCGCAATTTGAGATACTCGGGAACGGAGCGCGCTTTCGATCCGTAATAAAACGGCATCATGAAGACGCCGAGGAAGACCATGGCCGGGATCGCGCCGAGCCAATAGAAATGGCAGGTCGCGATGCCGTACTTCGCGCCGCTGGCGGCCATGCCGACGAGCTCAAGCGCGCCGAGATTGGCGGAGAGGAAGGCCAGTCCGCAGACCCACGCGGGGATGGAGCGGCCCGACAGAAAGAAGTCGGCGCTGGTGCGCATGTAGCGTTTGAGGGCGAAGCCGATGCCTACGACGAACGCGACGTAGATCAGCATGATGGAGTAGTCGATGATGTGAAGTTGCATATGAATTTTTCTAAAGGGGTTTTATGTGGGAGAAGTCAGCACAAAATGGAATTTCGCGAAGATCAAGTAGCGTTCCCAAGTGCAACTTGGGAACGAGGAGCCATGGTAGCCCGCGATCTCCGAGCGCGGGACTTCTCTAACCATCGCCCGGCACACTCGTGTGGCGGTCACGGCTGCCATGTGGATGACGGATGCCCTCTTCGAGGCGCTGGCGACAGCTTGAGGGCGGATGATGGAGAGCAGGTGATGCATCGACACGTCTTGCGTTTTAGAACCAGCTCTCGTTCACGTTGACGATGTCGCCGGGAAGCACCTCGAAGGGCACAACCCCCGGTTCCTGCGCCATGTCGCCCGCCTTGACTTTGAGGGTTGTAAGCTTGTGGTCGACCATCCGCTTGACCGTGACAGAATTCTGCGCCGCCGTCCGCGTGTAGCCTCCGGCCATCAAAATGGCCTCGATGATGTTGATGTGGGAGCCTTCTGGAATTTCGTAGACTCCTGGCTTGAGAACCTGGCCGAGGATGGAGAAGCTGCTGTTGCGGAATGGGACGAGAACGCTGTCGCCGGGCAGGATCTCAAACGGGACAAGATTGGGGTTTTGGGCCATGTCGAACGCATTGACCGGAAGGACGACGAGCTTGCCATTGACCATGCGCTTGACGGTGATGGCGCTCTGGGATGCCATTGGGCCATAACCGCCGGCGAGCGAGATGGCGTCGATGATGTTGACGTGCGCACCGGGCGGAATGTCGTAGAGGCCCGGTTTTTGGACCTGACCGAGAATGGAGAAGTTGCTCTTTTGATATTGCGCGGATGGCACGATGACCGTATCGCCGGGCTGAATCTCAAAGGGGACGACATTGGGATCCTGGGCCATGTCGGCGGCCTTGATTTTGAAGAGCGTGACCTTGCCGTCGACGACGCGTTTGTCAGTGATGGCGTTTTGACCCGCTCCCACCGCGTAGCCTCCGGCCATGGAGATGGCGTCGATGATGGTGACATGTGCGCCTTCCGGAATTTCGTAAACGCCCGGCCTGAGAACCTGGCCCAAAATGGAAAACGTGCTCTTGCGGTATTGAAGGACGGTGATGAGGACGTTGGGATTTTTTACGAACCCGGCGGCGTAACGATCCCGTACCTTGTCGGTGGCCTCCGCGACGGTCAATCCGCCGAGCTTGACGCTGCCGATGAGCGGCAGGAGCGCGGTGCCGTCCGCTCCGAGACGGGCGGGCTTGTGCAAATCTTCCTCGCTATAGACATCGATATCGATGAGGTCGTAGGGCTGGAGCCGGTAGGTGCTGGAAGTGGTATCGGTGGGAATGGTTGAGGGCGGCGGCGCTACCGGTGGCGCGGGCGGAGGAGTTGGCAACCCGGTTTGGGCGCAAGCCCAACCGGTTGCCGCAAGTAACAGGAAAAGCGCCATCCGTATCCGGCAGCCCTGGACAGAGAGCGAACTTGCTGGATAACGCGATATTCTTTTCCCCCGCACGAGTACCTTGTTAGTTGAGCCAGGGTCAGGTTTCAAGCCGTATTCAGTAAAAAATCCATAATTCACCGGAAAAGGCGGTTTCTTCCGTTATGAAGGATTAAGCGTCCAATCAAAGACGGGGCGAGTGCCGCTGGCCGCAAGGTTTGGCGAGTATGAGTCGTCCTCGGGCGGGAGGACTTCGACTCGAACGCAGCCGGGGCGCTGATCGAGCGAGATCGCATCGTCCTGCCGGAACGCAACATCGAGGAGGTAGGAGCCGGGGCTCAAATCCAATCTTCTCATTGTGATGGAGATGCCATAATTGCGGTTCGCTTCGAGGGAAATCTTTTCGCCGGGCAAATCGGAGTCGCACGAAACGAGTTTGGTTCCATCAAGGCTGGAGAGGACGATGCTGAAGGCGAGCCGCTGCTGCGGCAGAAGCGTCTCGAAGGCGACATCGACGCGAAAAGGGAGGCCGTGGCGCACTGCTTCGCCGGAATTGACGACCAGTTCGCGCAGCGAAAGGCCCGTCTTTTCCGCGAGCGGATTTTTCTCAAACTGGACTCGATAGGTCGTGACTGGATTGGCTGCCTGGAGGTATTTCGGGATGACGGAAAGCGCCGGGCCATCTTCAACCAGATGGCCCTTGTCCAAAAGCAAAACGCGTTTGCACCACTTGTTGACGAGGCCGATGTCGTGCGTGACAAAAAGGACGGTCGCGCCCGACGCAACGAAGGACTGCATCTTGGCGATGCATTTTTTCTGGAAGCCGGCATCGCCCACGGAGAGCGCCTCGTCGATGAGCAGGATGTCGGGATTGAGATGGGCGGCGACAGAGAACGCGAGGCGCATGGCCATGCCGCTGGAGAGGCGCTTGATGGGGATTTGCAGGAAGGGGCCGATTTCGGAAAAGGCGACGATCTCATCGAAATTTTTTGCGATCTCGGCACGCGACATGCCGAGGATGGTGCCGCTGAGGTAGATGTTCTCGAACCCTGTCAGCTCGGGATGAAAGCCCGTGCCCACTTCGAGAAGCGAGCCGACGCGGCCCCGCAAAAAAGCGCGGCCCGTTGTGGGCTTGGTCACTTTGGCGAGGACTTTCAAAAGCGTGCTTTTGCCCGATCCGTTGGACCCGACAAGGCCGATGAGCTCGCCCGGATGAATCTCGAAACTGACGTCTTTCAACGCCCAGAAATAGCCCTGCTTTTGGCCCCATTGTCCGGGCGAAAAACACCTGGCGAGCTGGCGGGTGACCACTTCGTTGAATTTGAGCTGGGTCGAGCCGACGCCCAATCGCATGGGGTAGGACTTGCCGAGCTTCTCCGCGAGGATGGAGCCGGAAAAATCAGATGGTGTCGACGATGTCATCTTCGAGGGTATGAAAGGTCCGGACGCAGAGCACGATTACGATCAAGTCGACGGCCAGCGACGTGGCAAAGCCGGTCATGAGAAAGTGGCTGCTTCCCGTGACGCTGAGACGGAAGAGTTCAATCGGGCCGGCCATGGGGTTGAGATACATGAGCCAAAGCAAATCGGGGCGGACGTTTGCGATGTTCTGAAAGGAATAGAAGACGGGGCTGACGAATTGGAAAATTTGCAATCCGAACGCGGCAAGGAGGCGGAAGTCCCTGTATTTCGCATTGAGAGCCGCAATCGCCAAGCCCAGCGCCGTGGCGAGGAGAAAAACGAGGATCGCCGCCGGTAGAAAAAAAACGAGATGCCATGTCAAAGGAATCGAGTAGCAAAGAAGAATCACGACGAGCACCAGAGTGCAGATGGCGAAATCGATCAGGGTGCTGCCGACCGATGCCATGGGAATGATCCAGCGGGGAAAATAAACTCGTTTGATGAGCTGCTCGTCGGCCACGATGCTCCCCGACGCGCGGTCGATACCCTGGGCGAAGAGGCCCCAGATGATCGTGCCGCTATAGGCGAAGACGAGGTAGGGCAGGCCCTCCGAAGGCAGTTTGACGAACAGCCCGAAGACGACGGCAAAGATGATCGCGGAAAGCATGGGCTGAAGAACAACCCAAAAAATGCCCACAGCCGTTTGCTTGTAACGCACGCTGACTTCGCGCCAGATCAAAAGAAAGAGGAGATCGCGGTATCGGAAGAAGTCGCGCCCCATTTGCGTCAGGGAAGTCTTCTCCGGGGAGACGATGGTGATGGATGGCTCGTGCATGCGAGGTTTCGACTGACTAGGGCTGATCCTAGCTGCCTCTGGTTCAATCACAAGCTCATGAGCGCGGCTACACGCTGCCTCCAAAAAAAATACTGACCCGAGCCGAGACTTGAGCCAGCCTTTGCCTATGAGCAAGGAGGTTCCGATAATCTATGTCGATCTCGATCACACGCTGGTGCGCATCGACCTGCTTCGGGAGCGGCTTCTCATGGCGATTTTGCGCAATCCTCTGTTTTTTTTCCAAGCCATGCTTTGGCTTCTTCAGGGGGGAAGAGTGCGGCTCAAGACCGAGCTCGCCAGCCGCGGCGGCCTGGACGTCGCCAATCTCCCATTCAACGAGGATCTTCTTTGCTACCTGAAAAAGAAACGGGAATCGGGCGCGGTGCTGGTACTTGCCACGTCGGCGGCCCAAGCGTGGGCGGAGTCCGTCTCGGAACACATGGGCATCTTTGATCGCGTTTTAGCCACGAGCGCGGTGAATGGAAACCTCAAGGGAAAGCGGAAGCTGGCGATGATTTTAAAAGACGTCGGCGGGAAGCCTTTTGCCTACGCCGGCGATTGCAATGCGGACCGCCCCATCTTTGAAGCCGCGCAGCTTCCGATTGTCGTCGGCCACGGGGCGGCGCTGGCAGGCAAGCGGGTGGACGCGGCCATTGTGATTCCTCAAAAATCGAGCACCGCCGTGGAGTGGTTCATGTCGTTGCGCCCGCACCAGTGGAGCAAAAACATTTTGATCTTCGCGCCCATTATTGCAGCGCATCGCATTGATTTGCTATGGCCGAACGGACTGCTGGCCTTTTGGTCCTTCTGCATCGTCGCGTCGGCTTTGTACTTATTGAACGACTTTTGCGACATCGACGTGGACCGGCAGCATCCTGATAAACGCCTGCGCTCCCAAGCCAACGGCGCGTTATGCCCGTCTCACGCGGTGGTGATTGCCGCGCTGCTCTTGCTTGCGGCGGCGGGCCTATCCTTTCATTTGCCTCTCAAATACAACCTGATCCTGCTTTGCTATGGAATCATCAACGTGCTCTATTCGACGGCCCTGAAAAATGTGGTGGTCATGGATTTGATCACCGTTGCCTTTCTCTATTCGTTGAGGGTTTTCGCGGGCGGCGCAGCGTGCGGGGTCTATGTTTCGACATGGCTGTTTGCGTTCATCTTTTTTCTCGCGCTGAGCCTTGCGCATCTCAAGCGATACACGGAATTGACGCAGCGGTTGAAAAAGGGAATCGGCGCGCATGCCCGCCCTACCTACACGGTCGAGGACATGTCGCTGCTGATGAAAGTCGGGCTTGGCTCGGGGCTATTGTCGGTGCTGGTGCTGGCTCTCTATGTGACATCGCCGCAAACCGTGGCCATCTATAAAAGTCCCGCGCTGCTTTTCGTGGCATGCGTCTTTTTATTTTACTGGATCGAACGCATCTGGTTTTGGGCCAGCCGAGAGCGAATCAGCGGCGACCCCATCGTGTTTATCGTCACGGACCGCATTTCGTATCTGGTCGCCCTGGCCACTGTGATCGTCGTTTGGATCGCCTCGGTTTATTAGAGGCTGTCCGAAAAGCAGGGCTATCACCCCAGCGTCCGCAACAGGAACCTAACACCCTTTCAAATAGCGTGTTACATAAAGGATGGTACATTAGGGGAAAAGGGAATTCATATGCTGCATTACGCCATTACTTTCTTAAGGAACCGCTGAATAAAGAGCCGTTGGCGCGATGGGGTGGATTTTATTGATTTTTTAGCGCAGCGGATCAGCGCAGAGGCGAGTGCCGCGCGAAAAAGTCAGCCGTTAGGCTTCTGAAAAAGGTCGTTTCGGGTTGCTGGCGTGAGTTTTTCCCTCTTTTCTGCGTCAAGCGTAGGCCCCGGCCAACAGGTTGCGTTTGGCGATGACCAAATTGACCAGGGCAAACAGGGTGTGGAGTTGCGCCGTGTTCTTGGCCAGGCCCCGGTAGCGGGTCTTGCGGTAGTGGAAGAGGTTCTTGAGGATGTGAAAGGGATGCTCCACCCGCGCCCGGATGCTGGCCTTGAGTCTCTCGGCTTGTTGCGCGAGTTCTTTGAGCGGCCCCTCCACCATGGCCTTGATTTTGCCGCGCTTGGCCGCGATGTGCCACGCAACGTCCGGGTGGGCAGCCGCGATTTCCTCACGCTTTTCCACGCCGACATAGCCCGCATCGACATGGGCCTGCTTTTCCTCGCCATGAAGCAAGGCGTGGGCTTGCGCGACATCGGCCACGTTGGCCGCCGTGCCCACGACGGTATGCACCAGCCCCGATTTTGTGTCCGCACCGATGTGCGCCTTCATGCCGAAATACCACTGGTTGCCTTTCTTGGTCTGGTGCATGCCCGGCGTGCGTTGTCCCTCGGCATTCTTGGTCGAGGACGGCGCGTTGATGATGGTGGCGTCGATCATCGTGCCTTCGCGCATGAGCAGTTGCTTCTCGCGCAAAAGTGCTCCCACTTCCTCGAAGATTTTGCGGGTCAACTCGTGGCGCTCCAGCAGATGTCGAAACTTTAAAAGCGTGGTGGCGTCCGGCGCGGATTCGACGCTCAGATCGACCCCGACGAAGGCGCGCATTGCCTGACTGTCGTAGATCGCGTCTTCCAGCGCTTCGTCGGCCAGCGCGTACCACTGTTGCAGAAAATAAAGCCGCAGCATCCGCTCAATCCCGATGGGCGGACGCCCGCGCTGCCCGCTCGGATAATGAGGCTCAATCAACGCCACCAACCGAGCCCACGGCACCACCCGCTCCATTTCCCCGAGAAAACGCTCCCGTCGCGTTACTTTCTTTTTATCCCCATACTCCGCCTGCGCAAAACTGATCTGTTTCTCCATGCCTCACTCTATCAAAATAAACCGTCCGATTAAATCAGTGTTTCCTTAATCATCGCCATCATCGCGGGGGTTCTGGGATTCGTCGGCATTGCGGGTCTCGCGGCGGAAATCGCCAAGATCCTGTTCGTCGTATTCCTCGTCCTGTTTATCGTCTCCCTGGTCGCGGGACGCCGTCCGCCGGTATAAGGCTGATAACATCTCGCAGGCAATTCGAGTCCTACATGGGATAGCAGCGCTTGCGGTCGGTGCGTATCATGCGATACTTGAAGTGAATCCTATGAAAATCGCGGGTATCGTTCTTATTGCCATCGGCATTCTGATTTTGGTCTACCAGGGCTTTTCGTACACGCAGACCAAGCAGGATGCGAAAATTGGCTCGATTGAGATTCAACATCAGGAGACGCATGATGTCCCGATTTCTCCCATCGTCGGTGCTGTTTGCATCGGCGTGGGATTGGTGGTCCTTGTTGTTGGGGGACGCGGTAAACTCTAAGAGGCTTTTCGATTCAACCGCGTAGCTTCAAGTTGGAAACAGGGGCATCATGAAAATTCGCATCCAACACCGCACGACTTACAACTACAGCCAGCCTGTTTGGTTCGGCCAGCATAAGATCATGGTGCGCCCTCGGGAAGGACACGACCTCCACATCGAAAGCTCCGTTTTGGAAATCAGCCCGGCCCACACGATCCGGTGGATGCGGGATGTCAACGGCAACAGCCTTGCGAAGATCGACTTCACCCAGCAGGCGTCACAACTCAGTTTTTACAGCGAACTGGTCCTGCGACAGTATGACGTCAACCCGCTCGATTTTATCCTGGAGGAAGGCGCGGTAACTTATCCCTTCGTTTACGATGCCGACAGCCTGCCCGAGTTGACGCCCTTCATGCCCCTTCTTTATCCGAGGGACGCCGCCGTTTTGCGCGGATGGCTGGGCCAGTTTTGGAAACCGGGAGACAGGATCCAAACCATCACGCTCCTGCAGAACGTGAACATGCACATCAACAGAACGTTCCGGTACCAGCGGCGCGATGATCCGGGCGTGCAGACACCGGCGGAGACGTTGAGGAAGAACAGCGGTTCCTGCCGCGACTTCGCCACGCTTCTGCTCGAGACGTGCCGCTGCTGGGGCCTGGCCGCACGGTTTATCAGCGGTTATATGCAATGCGAAGCGACCGAGGCCGGCGGGGCCTCTACCCATGCATGGACGGAGATTTATCTGCCCGGCGCGGGCTGGAAGGGCTTTGACCCGACTTCGGGCATCATGACCGGCGCGCAACACGTCACGGTGGCCGTGTCGCGCAATCCCGAAAATGCCGCGCCCATCGCAGGTTCGTTCCAGGGGCCGTCGAATGCGTTCCAAGGCATTCAGGTCGACGTGACCGTGGTGCAAATCGACCGGCCTCTTGCTCCCGCCGGCCATGCGCATGCGCTCTCTTCAAGCGCGCCTTCGCAAAGTCAATCGCAACCACAGATCAATCCCACCCCGCCAGCTCAACAACAGATGCAGCAAATGGCGCAATAAGACGCGCTTGCGCGCCTATTCTGGCATGCCGGGTTGTCAACCCACCGGGTACGTTCTATTTTCTTTTATGAGTTCAACCGGCAACTGTCGACTGGACTTGTTTTTTAAAGGCAGACACTTGTGACCATCGATTCCGATTCCGCACGCTTTTCGCGGGCGCTCCAGTCCGCGATCCTCTGGCCGGTCGGCATCATCTTGCTGACGGCCCTTCTGTTGCTCCTCCTGATCTTCGAGCTGTTCAAGGTGGTCAACCTGTCGGACCACTCCTACCAGGTGCTTGCGCAGACGCGAATATGCGAAAACCTGGTGCTCAGCACCCAGAACGATGTCCGGGGCTATCTCCTGACCGGGGATACGAACTTTGTCAATTCGTATGACAACATTCGCGGTCCGGTCGATGAGGAATTCGGACGGCTGAAAGCCCTGGTTGAGGACAATCGGGAGCAGGTCATCCGCGCGGACGCCCTCATCCAGGCAAAAGATTTATGGCTCGAACACACCCGGACAATCGTCTCCCGGCGCATGCAAAACGTGCCGACAAACGAAGACTGGATCCGGATGGGCAAAACACTGGTGGACGACCTTCGCGCCAAATTCGACAAATTTACCGATGTTGAAATGACCCTGCGCGACAGGCGTCTTTATCGAGTTGAGCAGATGAAGCTGGCCCTCGCTTACGCGGGAGGAGGCTTCGTCATTCTGCTTTCGCTGGCGGTGGCCCATTTCGTGAGAAAACAGATGATGGCGCTGGCAGCGAGTTATAACGCGGCGCTCGACACCATCGAGCAGCGTCATGCCGCCCTGGCCCGGTCGGAAGCCGATCTCGAAGAACAAAAAGAGTGGTTGCGCGTGACCCTGACATCCATCGGCGACGGCGTGATCGTCACCGATCCGTCAGGCCGCGTGGTGCTGATGAACCACGAATCGGAGCGGCTGACCGGCTGGTCGCAAGTTGAAGCGATCCATCAGACCCTCTCGACTGTCTTTAAAATCGTCAATGCGAGGACGCGCCAGCCTGCGGAGGACATGGTGGGCAAGATCGTGCAGGAAAAACGAGTGCTCGGCCTGGGCGAACAGCCCCTGCTGATTTCGCGCACCGGCAAGGAATGGCCGGTCGAAGACAGCGCGGCCCCGATTTGCGACGCCAAGGGAAAAATCCTGGGCGTCGTTGTCGTCTTCCATCTTTCCAGATTTTCAGGCCCGGCATCCGGCGAAAAACCCGTTACCTGAAAATATCGATGATGTGGTCGAAGAAATTTTTCCCCGCTTGCGGATGATCATTTTCCTCAGCCGTGGGTAAATTCGGCTCCTGATCGAGCAAGGCTCGCTGCGCGGGCGTGAGGTAATAACGCTCGCCGTGGCCAAAGAATCCTCCTCCCACGCTGAGCGCCGTCAGTCCCGTGGGAATGGGGAATTCCGCCATCGGATAGGTCTCCTTGACCTGCTTCATGACGTTCGCCCAAACGGGCAGCGCAACCGTCGCCGCATAGCCTCCCGGCATGATCTCGCGCGGCTTGTCGTACCCGATCCAGACACCCGCCACGAGATGAGCGGTGAATCCCTCGAACCAGGCATCCTTGTAATCGTTCGTCGTGCCCGTTTTGCCCGCGGCGGGCGACGTGAATCCGTACTCCTGCCGGACGGGCGCGCCGGTTCCAAAATCGAGGACATTTTCAAGGCAGCCCGTGATTTGTCGCGCCACGAGCGGGCTGAAGACATGGCGGCCTTCGGGCTTGTACTGATAGATGACGCGATCCTTCTCGTCTCTCACCTGCACCACAATGTGCTGGCGCACCCAGGTGCCCTGGTCGGCGAAGGTAGCATAGATGCCGGTCAGTTCGTTGAGGCTCAAATCGCATGATCCCAGGTAGCTGGAGGGATAAGGCGGGATGTCCGTCGTCACGCCGCATTGGTGCGCATAGGAATTGAGCAGGTCGAAGCCAACGATGGAGCCCATGCGCATGGCCGCGTAATTATCGGAATGGACGATAGCGTCGTTGACGCGAATGAGATTGGTTGACGCGCCATCAGCCGGCTGGTTGATACTGCCCTTCGTCAGGTCGAATTTGGTCGCGTCGATAGTGCTGGCCGGGCAGTAATTTTTCTCAGCGAACGCGGTCGCATAGATCAGCGGCTTGAGCGAAGAGCCGACCTGACGCCGGGACTGCATGGCGCGGTTATACTGGCTCAACCCGAAGTCGCGCGAACCGACCACCGCGCGGATCGCGCCGTTGGAGGGGTCCATGGCAAAGAACGCGCCCTCGAGGATATCCTCGTCCGGCAAGCCGGTGTTCGGGTCGCCGTAACCGTTCGGATGCGTCTCGCCCTTTGATTTCTCGATCTCGATGATGCGCGCCTCGAGAGCATTTTCGGCGACGTTTTGCAGGTGCGGATCGATGGTCGTGAAAATCTTGAGCCCGCCCTGCTGGATCGTCGTTAAATCGAGGATCGTCTCGAGCTGGCGGCGCACTTCGCTCGTCGCAAAACCGCCGCCGAAATCGGGCCGGGGCCGCAAAGCCAGCGGCGCTTTTTGCGCTTTGTCCGCCTCCGCTTGGGTGACGTAACCGGCCTTCACCATTCGCGCCAGCGCACGGTCGCGCGCGGCCTTCGCCATGGTGATGTCTTTCCATGGCGAGGAGGAGTTGGGGCTGGAAATCATGCCCGCGAGCAGGGCGCACTGGGCGAGATTGAGCTTGCTGGCCGGGACGCCGAAGAAGGCGTAAGCGGTCGTCTCCGCTCCGTAGAGGCCCTGGCCAAAATAGATGCGGTCGAGATAGTAGCGGAGAATTTGCTGCTTCGTGTAAGCCAGTTCGATGCGATGCGCGAGGAAGATTTCGAGGAACTTGCGGTCGTAGGTGCGCTGCATCTGGCCGATGCTGTTGCGGGCCAGTTGCTGGGTGATGGTGCTGCCGCCCTGCCGCCCGCCGCGATGCAAAAGATTCGAGACGCCCGCGCGCGCCATGCCCAGCAAATCGATGGCGCCGTGCTGGTAATACCGCCGGTCCTCCGTCGCAACGACGGCTTGGCTGAGAAGTTTCGGCACGGGTTGATCGGTCGGCAGCGCAATGCGGTTTTCATCAAAGAACCGGCTGAAGGCGTGCCCCTGGTAGTCGTAGAGGATGGAGGCTTGCGGCATTTCCCTGACAACATCGATATTGATGAGCCCGGCGCGCGTGCTGTAGTAGGTATAGACGAGAGTAACCACCGTGATGACCACGATCAGGGTGCCGGCCAGCAGCCAAACCAGGATATTCCTTTTGGCCTTCTTGCGGCGCGGGCGCTTGCTGTGGATCAAAATCTCCGGTTTTAAATCGCTCATGGAAAACTTGGATGGCCGGGAAAGGGCCACCGATGATTAGGGCGCTTCGTGGACCACCGCCTTGGGGCGGACGGCGGCGGCAGGCGGAGGAGGGTTCCCGTGATCGTCCGGGGGTTGTTGCTCCTTGCAGCGGGCATCCAAAAGCAAGCGATGGACGAGATAAGCGACGATGAGCATGTTGCCGATGACGGCCACACATTTCCACAAGGCGAGCGGAGTGATGCAAAGCTCGTAGGCTTCGATGGGAAGGAGAGATCCCGTCACGATAACGACAAGATACTCCGCCCAATGCTTGCGCAAGTACAACCCGATGCCTTCCGCGGCGAACAAGGCCGCGTAAAAGAACGCCCCCCAACCGAGCAGGCCAAAGTGAGGAGCCAGCAGTTCCGCCCTGGAGAGCACCCAGTCGACAAATCGATCCTCAGGATTGAGATGATAGGGAATGATGACGTAGCTGTTGAGGAACTCCACGACGTTATGGTGTCTAAGGCGCAGAAGTCCGAAACCGACCGCAGTGAAAAACACGGCGTGAAACAGCTTCCAAACCGCAATCAGCCGGAGAACAAAATCCTCCCAGGCAGCGACGTGAGGTGCAGGAGCGGACATGGGTGCTTTTTTGAGGCTGGGAGATGGCATGAAGTTCGATCAAAAAAATTACAATAGTCGTTACGTTTTCACAAATGCCCCTCACAATAGATTGGCCATTATGCACCGCATCGCGGGAAAAATTCTATAACTAAAATTTGGCAACCCGCCGCAGCATTGTGGAGAGGGCTGCGCACGAGCGCTTTTTTACGAAGCTTTTACTGCCCTTCGTGGGAGTCTGTGGTTAGTTGGAAGGATGGCATTACAGATCGGCCCGGAAAGGGAAAGATACGAATGGCTCGAGGCGGACGGCCTCGGCGGTTTCGTCAGCGGAACGGTTTCCGGCATTCGCACGCGGCGCTATCACGCGCTCCTGCTCGCGGCCACCTCGCCTCCCGCCGGTCGCATGGCGCTTGTCAACGGCTTCGATGCGGAGGTCGAAACCGCGACGGGCCACTTCGCGCTGACGACGCAACGCTATTCGCCGGGAGTCAATGTGCCCGATGGCGCCAATCGCCTCGAAAGCTTCGCCCTGAAGCCCTGGCCGCGCTGGACTTCCGCCCTTCCCGGCGGAAAAATCGTTCACGAACTTTTTGTCCCACACGAGAGAGCCGCCGTCGTGCTGCGCTGGCATTGGGAGGGCGAAGCCACTTCTCGAATGCGCCTGCACGTGCGTCCGTTTTTCTCGGGCCGTGATTTTCACGCCATGCATCATGTGAACACGGCGTTTCAATTCACGCCGCAAAGCGCGCCAGTAGGCGAGCGCTGGCGTTTTTACGACAGCGTGCCCGAAGTCACTGCGCGCCGCAATGGCATCTATCATCACGAACCGTGCTGGTACCGGAATTTTCTCTACGACCAGGAACTCGCTCGCGGACTCGATGCCATGGAAGATCTCGCAGCGCCGGGCCGTTACGAATTTGACCTGGCCACCGGACCCGCCGTGCTGATTTTTTCCGTCGATGCGTTGGGATATCCGCTGCCTGCGGCATCGTCACCGGTTGAGATGGCTGAAAATCTGGCCCAGGACGAGCAGACGCGCCGCGCCGCATTTACCAGCGAGCGCCTCCGCGCGGCGGATGCCTACCTGGTCAAACGTGGCTCCGGCAAAACGATCATCGCGGGCTATCCGTGGTTCGGCGATTGGGGCCGCGACACCTTCATCGCGATGCGCGGCTTGTGTCTCGCAACGGGCCGGCTGGCGGAAGCGCGGGACATCCTCACTGCGTGGGCCGGAACCATCTCGCAGGGCATGCTACCGAACCGCTTTCCCGATCAGGGCGGTGAACCCGAATACAATTCGGTCGACGCATCGCTTTGGTACGTCATCGTCGTCCACGAATTTCTCGAAGCCGCAGGCAATGACCCGGCGCTGATTGCCGCACAAGAAACTTTGCTCGCGACAGTCGAGGCGATTCTCACCGGCTACCTGAATGGTACCCGGTACGGGATTCGCGCCGATTCGGACGGCCTGCTGGCCTGCGGCGTTCCGGGCGTGCAACTGACATGGATGGACGCGAAGGTCGGCGATTGGGTTGTGACGCCTCGCGTCGGCAAGCCGGTCGAGGTGCAGTCGCTGTGGCTGAATGCGCTCGGGCTGACCAGCCGCCGCAATCCCCAATGGGGCGCGCTTTTCGAGCAGGGCCGCGCTTCGTTTCAACAGCGTTTTTGGAACGAGGCGCGCGGATGCCTCTACGACGTCGTCGATACCGATCATCAGCCGGGCTGGGTCGACACCCGTGTGCGTCCGAATCAGCTCCTTGCCGTGGGCGGTCTTCCCCTCGCCTTGATCGAGGGCGAACGCGCCGCGAGCGTGGTGCGCGTGGTCGAAGATCAGCTCTGGACGCCCATGGGCCCTCGCTCGCTCGCGCCGGGCGAAAACGGTTATGCACCGCGCTACACCGGCTCGCCGTTGGAGCGCGATGGCGCTTATCACCAGGGAACGGTCTGGCCGTGGCTGGCCGGGCCGTTCGTCGAAGCCTGGGTGCGAGTGCATGGTGGGACACCTGAAGTCAAGGCGAAGGCCCGCGAGCTTTTTCTGGCACCGCAGCTCTCCCGCCTCGATCTGCCCGGCCTGAATCATGTCCCGGAAATCGCCGATGCCGAACCACTCCACACGGCGCGAGGCTGCCCCTTTCAAGCCTGGTCGCTGGGCGAGATTCTACGGCTGGAACGCACCGTTCTTTAGCGAGTTAGCGACTTGACCCGAAACAAATTTCACCTACAAAAGTCATTATAATTCCATTATGCTACCCCATTTGAAAACGAACAAATGGGGTAGCATAATATTGAAGATATCCTTGATGAGGATATCCTTGAGTGAAGGAATTTATTTTGTCTGGCGTCGGCAACTTGCCTCCTAAAGCTTCACTCCAAGAAATCGTCAAAATTCCACGATCGACGGTTCCATTGCTTCTATTTGAGTTGAAGAACTTATTTTATTCTTTTGCAACCGCAGGGCTTTCCGAAACGTCAAGGATGCGTACATTACGGTAGCCATGCGAATCGTCATCACCTCAGGCCCCAGTTACGAACAGATCGACAAAGTGCGGCGCCTGAGCAATTTTTCCAGCGGCGAACTTGGCACGCTGCTGGCCGAGGGCTTTGGGGAGGCTGGCCATAGCGTCGTCTGCTTTCGCGGCGTCGCCTCAACTTTCCCCCCTCCCCTCTGGCCCGTGGAAGTGATTCCGTTCGCGACCAACGAGGATCTTGCCGCAGCTTTGCAAACCCTCCCGGCCCGGGAAGAAGCCACCATGGTTTTTCACACGGCGGCGCTGTGCGACTTCAAGGTCCGGGAAATCGTCGATAAAGAGGGCAACCCCGTCCACGGCGGCAAGCTTTCGAGCCGCGCGGGCGCGCTGACGCTGACGCTGGAACCGGCGCCGAAGCTGATTTCTTCGTTACGCAGCATGTTCCCCGCCTCGGTTATCGTCGGCTGGAAATATGAGATCGACGGCACGGCGGACGACGTCGTCGCAAAAGGCCGCAAGCAGATGGACGATTGCCTGACCGATGCATGCGTCCTTAACGGCCACGCTTACGGCGTCGGTTTCGGCGTTATTTCCCGGGCGGGCGAACGGTTCCACCTACCCCACAAAGCAGCGCTGTGCCGCTTCCTCATCGAATGGGCGGAGAACACTCCGACAGCCCTGGCCACCCCCGGCCAGCAAAGTTTCCACGCGCTCTCGAGCTTCACTTCGCTGTCGCCGTTCATTTAGGTAGGGAATAAACCGCGCCGCCCCGGCGTCCCACTCTTGGAGGAATCGAAAGAGTGCCTTGGCATGCGGAAAAAAGGGTGACGAAAAGCCGAAAGTTCCGGATGATCCCGCCCGTGATTTGTCACGCGGCGGAATATCGATGCCGGTAACGGCCTGATGCCATGCACCCCTTGGATTTCGAAGAAATTGTCGATCGCTATTATCAGATGCTCTATCGCTTTGCCTTAAGCCTGGCCCGCAACGAAGCGGATGCCTGCGACCTGACCCAGCAGACGTTTTCAGTCTGGGCCACCAAGGGCCATCTTTTGCGCGACGCCTCCAAGGCCAAGTCGTGGCTCTTCACCACGCTCTACCGCGAATTCATTTCCAACCGCCGCCGCGAAATGCGCTGGCCGAAGGAGGAGCTTTCGGAAGTCGAGCACGAGCTGCCCTGCGCCATGCCGGAAACCGTCGACTGCCTTGAATCAACCCAGGTGATGGAGGCGCTGCAATCGATCGACGAGACCTTCCGCGCACCGCTGGTCCTCTTCTACCTCCAGCAGCATTCCTACGAAGAAATCGCCCGCATTCTCGAAATTCCACTCGGCACGGTAATGTCCCGCCTTTCGCGCGGAAAACAAAAGTTGCAGCAAGCCTTTCTGCGCGGCCAGACGCCGCCCGACTCCAACATCGTCCGCATGCCGATGCGCAAATCCCAAGGAGAGCCCTCCAATGGATAAGCAGGAAGCCAAACGGGTACTCCAGGCGCTGCGTCCCGAGGATGCGGACACAACCGCCTTTGCCGAAGCGCTGGCGCTCGTTGAGAATGATCCCGAATTGAAAATCTGGTGGGAGGCGCAGCAATCCTTCGACCATCTGGTTTCGACAAAGCTGGCCCAGGTCCCGGTCCCTGCCGGCCTGCGGGAGAACATCCTGGCTGCGCGCAAGATCAAGCAGTTCACGCCTCGGCCCCATATCGGACTCTGGCTCGCGGCAGCGGCGGCCGTCGGAATTCTCTGCGTCGTCGCCACCACGCTTTATACCTCCTCCAAGGAAGCCGGGCCCGTTGCCAGCGCGACCTACGATGAGGACGCCCTCGCTTATCTCGGTAACGATGCTCCGGCGTTGGGAATGACGTCGCCCGATCACGACAAGATTGTGGCATGGCTCAAGGAACGGAACGCTCCCACGGGCGATATGCCTTCCAAAATGACCGCGCTTCCCGCCGTGGGCTGCCAGAAATTTGACGTGCAGGGGCACAAGGTCTCGCTCATCTGCTTTGTCCTGGCGGGAGGCAAACTGGTCCATCTTTTCGTCGTCGATGAAGGGGCGCTTTCGGACCCTCCCAGCAGCGCCGGGCCTGAGTTCAAGCAGGTTGAGGGTTGGTCTACGGCTGCGTGGTCCGACGGGCGGATGAGTTACCTGCTAGCTACTCAAGCCGATAGCGACGCGCTCAGACAACTGCTCTGATTTCGTGCGCCATGTTTTTCCGCTCCACGGCACCGGCCAGGGAAGCCAGCAGAGAAACCAGAGGACGATCCGCCAGAGACTCCAGATTTCCATGCCAAGGATATCCGCTATTTTTAAATGGCAATCGGCCCTGCGACAAATCGCCGCCGCAAAAAAAACATCGGCTTGAATCATGCCAATGAGACCGGCCCATGCGAAAAAATGGAAAGGATGCAGCGCCACGGCAATGAGCCAGCCGAGCACCGGCAAAATTAAAATTCGGGCGAAGGCACCCATCGGGCGATTCCAGCGTATCGTCTTCGTCCACCGGAAATCATGGAGCAATGCGCCCGTCCATGTGGAAGAGCCGGGGACGGTCGCCAGGGTGGCCATTCCAATGCGCACAGGCCGGAGCTTTTGACCGAGGAAAAAATCATCCGCCAGCCATGCTCCGATTTCCTTCCAGTCCATAAGACGTAAAAAATCGTCGCGCCGAAAAAGCATCCCCGCGCCCAGTCCAAAATCGACCGGCCCAAGTTTGCGTAGCAAGAGCACGCCGGGATAAAACTCGACGTTCACAAAAAGCGCTTCGAGCAACGCGGGTGGCGACGGGATTTCGCGGACCACATACGGGAACGTCATCATCGCAGCGCCGCTTTGCTCATATTCGAGCCGCGCGGATTTCAAAAAGCCCTCCGGCGCGACGATGTCGGCGTCGCTCCACAGCCACAGCTCGCCCTCCGCGCCATCCGCGAGAATTTTTTGCCACGCAATCTTGGGATTCGCCACGCCATCCGGTTCGGTGCGAAAAACGACCTTGAGCTTCGCGTCAGGATACTTCGCCCGCATCCGATCCAGAAACGGCGCAGTAAAATCCCTGTCCGCCTCGTGAATGCCGAGGAGCATTTCGCTTTCGGCATCGAGTTGGGCGATGAATGATTCCAGACCGGATGCCACTATCTTGATTCCAGTCGCGCCAAGAGGAGGAAGCGGCTTGAACACGGAGAGCGTTGGCCGCGCCGTCGGCTCCTGCATTTTGGAGGCCCTCTTCTGATTCGCCGCCGCCAGACACCAGGCAATGATCCACCACGCCAGGCCAGCGCAAGACCAAAGAACCAGAATTATTTCGCCAACCATATTATTCCACCGAGGCCCCTGCAGCCGTGGCCAACTCGATTTCCGTCTCGCTGCGAAACCATGCCACGGCCTCGCCGATATTATCCTGGATCGAGCCGACGGGACTCCAACCCAGTTCGTTACACGCCTTGGTGTTGTTGTAAAATTGCACATACCCCGCCTGCAGCGCCGTCTCCAGGCAAACGCGCGCGCTCGTGCTTCGAGGATTGAGAAAATCGAGCGCATCGCCGACGCAACCGATTACACGAATCAGCGCGTTGGGCAGGGCCCTCCGGGGCGCGGGCAATCCCGTCTCGCAAGCGAGGAGATCGAGGAACTCCTTGAGCCATAGATTTTCGCCGGTCAGGAGATAACGCTCGCCAACTCGCCCCGATTCAGCCGCGAGTCGCAAGCCCCGGCTCAGATCGCCGACGCCTATAAAATTGAGACCTGTCCGGCAATAAAAAGGAAAGCGCCGCTGGAGAAAATCCTGGATGATCTGTCCCGTCGGCGTTGGCGTTTCGTCTCCCGAGCCAATCGGGCAGGTCGTGCTGGCAATGACCACGGGCAATCCGCGCCGCACCCACGCAAGCGCCCGCTGCTCGGCGTGCCACTTGGACGATTTGTAGGCGCAAAAGCGGGGCGCTTCCAAGGGAAAATCATTTTCGTCAATAAGAAGGCGCGGCTGGCCGACCGTGCCGGGAAGGCCGCTTTTTTTCAGCACCCCGCCTGAGCTGAGATGGACAACTTTGCCCACACCCGCCGCCGACGCGCTGCTCAGAAGATTTTCCGTGCCTTCGACATTGGCATTCCAAAGCTCGCGGCTATGGCGCAGGCCGAATCGGTAGATTCCGGCGATGTGGTAAATCGTCTCAATGCCACGGCAGGCTTTCTCCAGCGAGGCTGGATCGCCCACATCACCGACGCTGATCTCCACATCATCGCCAAAGAGGTCGCACGCCTTGCTCTGGCTTCGCGCCAGGACCCGCACGTTCTGTCCGCGCGCCACCAAGTCGACGGTCAGCCGTCGGCCAATAAACCCCGTCGCGCCAGTAATGAGGATTTGCGAGGACATGGAAATGCGTCACAATAGGCCCTGTCTCGCAATTAGTCGAGGCCGGGCCCATTATTAGTTAGGGTCTAATAAACCAACATCCCAATGGCCAAGGAGCTTATTTTTGTTGCCGACGATTTCGGAATGAATAGTGAAATCAACGACGCTATTTTGCACGCTCATCTTTTTGGTCATTTGGATGGCGCGGCTATCATGATGGCCCAACACGCGACCGATGACGCCGTGGAGAAAGCCCGCGCCCATCCCAGCCTCCAAATCGGCTGGCATCTCCATCTTAATGATTCCATTCCTGCAACCATCGACCGCTGGCCTTGGGGTTCATCCCCGGCGCGGGCGGGCTTCAGCATCGGCCTTTCCCGCAACTCGCGCGAATTAATGCGCAACGAAGTCGCCCGGCAGTGGGAGCTTTTCCGCGACACCGGCCTCGAATGCCGCTTCATCAATTCGCACCATCACCTCCACGCGCATCCGTTCGTCTATCGTGCGCTGCTCGAAGTCGTGGGACCGCGTTTTCACGGTTGGATTCGACTCGGCAAGCCATGCGCCTTTCGCTCCTCCTCTTTCTCCCTTCTCTGGTCCGCGCTGGAACGAATTTACCTCGCAAGACGACGGAGATTGTCAGCATGGCGCTCGACCGATACCCTCTGGGGCGTTCGTCCTCGCCTGACCGCGGAAGACGTGCGCGCCATCATCGCCACACTGCCCGACGGTTTTCACGAATTTCTTTTTCATCCCCGCGACTATGAATGCCCCGACACGCTATGCCTCATCCATTTAAAATCACTGCTGGGACGCTCCTGATTTCCCTGCTACTGGCGAACGCGCTCCCGGCTTACGAGCCGCCCGCCGCGCCCGCAGTGCGCCCGTTCCGGTACGACACCGACACGTTTTCCTTCGCCAACGAAACGGTCTGGAATTACGTCAACGGCGCCGTCCAATCCGAATCATCGCGCCCGCAAACCCAAAAGCGCAACTACACGCGCCGCTGTTTTGTGGTCACCCGCGGCGCCGTACAGTTCTGGAAATTCGCCCGCTTTGATCCCAAGGCCGCGCCGCTCCCGCAAGATCAACTCGCCGCGCGCATCCGCGAAGTGACCGGACGCTCCGTCTGGCTTCCGGCGCTTTCGCAGCAGGAGCGCATTGTTTTTCCCGGCTACGCCAACCTCCACGAAATCAGCGCCGCCGATCCGGGCATCTTCCAGGAAAATATCGGGCTCGGCTGGCCCGTTTATTTTCGTGCCGGCAACATGCCGATTGTCGCGCCCGTCTATCGCGAAACCGAAGCGCGCCTCAACGACGAAATTTTCCACGATCTCCAGATGAATTGGCCCACCCTCGTCTGGCTCTACAATTTCCCAAGCCTCAACATCAACCACGTCGTTGTCGTCATTGCCGGAAAAAAAGACCACGGCCAGTTCCATTACCAAGTCTACGATCCCAACTACACCGACACGCCTAAGAAGCTCGATTACGACGCCACGAGCAGTACTTTCTCCTATCAACCCACGTTTTATTTCAAAGGCGGCACAGTCAATGCCCGCGCGATTTATCGCGGCGTTTTGCAGTGAAATTGGCCACAAAAGAACACAGAGAACGCAAAGGAATGAACTAAACAATCACCGGCTTTTTTTAATACCCTTGTGTTCTTTGTGATCTTTTGTGGCTAATTAAAATATGACTCGCAGCATCGTCGTCACCGGCTTGGGCGCAGTCACGCCGCTCGGCGGGGATTTTTCCACCTCGTGGAACGCGCTCATCGCCGGACGCGACGCCGCCACGCCGCTCGATCTCTTCGACACCACGAAGTGCCGCTGCCATCACGCCGCCGTCGCCAGCCTCCCTCCCCTTCCCGATAAAGCAACCCGCCGCCTTCCCCGCGCCTCGCGCCTGGCAATCCCCGCCGCGCGCGAAGCGCTCGCCTCGGCGGGTCTGCTCGATGCGGAGGGCCGCAGTACTCTGCGTGAATTGCCTTTCTCCGTCTCCACCACCGCAGGTGCCATGGCTCTTGGCGAAGATTTTGTACGGCACGTGGTGACCAAGCACAGCTCGAAGAGTCCCCGGCATCTTTTCAGCGAGGTTTCCCGCTATCTGCCGCAGCAGCAAGTTCTCGACGTGCAACAAGCCCTCGGCTTTGCGGGACATTCCGTCATCATTGCCAACGCCTGCGCAAGCGGTGCCAACGCCATCGGCCATGCCGCCGACCTGATCGCCATCGGCGCCGCCGACTGCGTTCTCACCGGCGGTTTCGAAGCGTTGACTGAACTCGTCTTCGTCGGCTTCGATTGCCTCCAGGCCACGGCCATCGACCGCTGCCGCCCCTTTGACCTCAACCGCTCGGGCCTGCTTCTCGGCGAGGCCGCCGCGTTTCTCGTCCTCGAATCGGCCGAGCACGCACAGCGGCGCGGCGTCACTCCCCTTTGCCACCTGACCGGCTACGGTCACACCACCGATTTCTTTCATCTCACGCAGCCGCAGCCCGAAGGCATCGCGCTGGTCGAGGTGATGCGCGCCGCCGCGACCCAGGCCGGAATCACTCCCGCGCAAATCGGCTACATCAACGCCCATGGAACCGCAACCGCCATCAACGACGGCATCGAGGCGAAGGCTTTCGGAGCGTTTCTCGGCGAGGCCCTCGGCTCGACCCGCATCAGCTCCACCAAGGCCGCCATCGGCCACACGCTCGGAGCCGCCGGAGCCATCGAGGCGCTCTTCGCAATCGAAGCGATGCGAAGCGGACACCTTCCGCCGCAGCTCAATCTTCAGACGCCCATCCCGGAAATCGCCACCGCTTTGGTCGGGAAAAATGAATCGGCGAGCGGCATGCAACACGTCATGAGCGTCAACCTCGGCTTTGGAGGCTCGAACGCCGCACTCATTTTTTCCAGGAGTTCCTCGCCATGAAAATCGATCTCGCCGTCATCGGGCAAGGGGCGGTCAGCCCGGCGGGCACAGGCCTCAATGCGCTTCTTCACCACGAGCCCGTTCCCGTTCCCGTTTCCGTGGCTGCGCTCGGCCAGCCCGGCCAGTCGTGGCCCGTCCTGCGCGTCGACCTAAACGATCCGGCGCTCGCCCGCTGGCAAAGCGAATCCCGCTTGCGTCGCGCCAGTTCCATCAGCTTTTTCCTCGTCGAAGCCGCAGAGCAGGCGCTGGCCGGGGTCAGTCCCGCCGACCGCGCGAAGACCGGCATCATCGTCGCCTTTTCCGCCGGCTGCGTCTCCTACAGCCGCCGCTTTTTCGAGGGCATTGTGACTCAGGGCACGGCCAGCCCTGCGCTCTTTCCCGAAACGGTTTTCAATTCCCCGGTCAGCCACGTCGTCTCCGTCCTCGGCCTCAACGGCGCGGCTTACGCCCTCGTCGGCGACGAAACCGCATGGGTCGCCGCGCTCCAGATCGCCTCGGTTTGGTTGCGACAGGAACGCGTCAGCCAAGTCCTTGTCCTCGGCGCGGAAGAGTTCGACCCCATCGTCCTCGACGCCTATCGCAGCGCGCGCTGGCTTCGCCGCCACAATTCCGCGCACGGATTTCTCGCCTCCGAAGGCGCAGGCGGAATCCTCGTGCGCCGCGCCACGCCGAAAGATGCGCGGAAAATTACCATCGCGCGTGATGGATTCATTTATCGCACACGAAAAGAAGCCTCCGCCGCTGCGCAACGCCTCTTTTGCGAAACCGATCCCGCCTTGCCCTGCGTCCGCAGCGCGGAGCACAATTGGCTCCGCTCCCTGGAACAAAAAGTGACCGCAAACCGGCCCGCCATCCCCACCGACAACCGGCCCTACCTCGGCGAAGCCTTCACCGCTTCCGCCGCCTGGCAAACGTTGCGAGCTTTGACCTGCCTCGATCATCACTCTCCCAGCCTCCTTCTTCCTATCTGGGGCCTGAACTATCAATTAGGTTTACTGGAAATAGAAAATGCTAAATAGTTAGAGTTCCCCTCGACAAACTCAAGACGGCAGGCTTTTTTAACTTATGACCGAGATCACCCTCGACAACGTCCGCAAGCTTCTGGTTGATAATTGCATGCTCCGGGTCCAGCCTGACGAAATCCAACCCGAGACGCTCCTCTTCGGCCCCGGCGGCCTTGGCCTCGATTCGATTGACGCGCTGCAACTCACCGTGGGCATCGAGAAGTCTTACGGCATCACGCTCAAGGATCCCGCCGTCGCGCGCGAAGCTTTTCAGAGCGTGAAAACCTTGCAGGAATGGCTCAGCAGCCAGCCGGATCAAAATCCCCCCGCCGCGTAAACCGCGATTTCTTCCGTGGCTCCTTCCCACCGCACCGGTCCTCATTCGGAAGGACTTTATCGCGCGGCAATGTTCGACGCCGGCACATGGCTGGCCCAGCACTTTCCGCTTGCCGTCATCCGCGCCATGGCGGCATGCGCCGGATGGCTTTACGCGCTCACGCATCCCAAACGCGTCGAGGTGGTGCTGCGCAACCTCCAGTTGCTCGACGCAGCGTTTGATGGAAAATCGGCCCGCCGGGTCTATCGTGAATTCGGAAAAACCCTCGCCGATTATTTTTACATCGGAACCCGCCCATCGGCGCAGGCCGTTCGGATCATCACGAAAACCGAGGGGATCGAACATTTCCGCAAAGCCTACGAATCAGGCAAAGGCGCGCTGGTGGTCACGGCCCACTTCGGCCTTTTTGAATTGGGCGGCCTCATGGTGGCGCAAATGGGAATCCCCTGCGCCGTGCTGACCTATCCCGAACCGAGCGACGCGCTGACCGAGTGGCGCACCCGCTTCCGGCACGCTTGGGACACCGACACCATCGAGATCGGCACGGACAATTTCACCTTCCTGCAAATCGCCGAGCGCCTGCGCCGCGGCCATTTTGTGGCGACCCTGATCGACCGGCCTCATCCGAGCGACGTCACCCCGGTGCAGTTGCCAAACGGCACGGCCCATTTTTCGGCGGGCATTTTCCTGCTCGCCGCGCATGGCGGAGTTCCCGTCATTCCCGCCACGATGTCGCGCTCAACAGACGGTACGTATCACTCCCGGATTTTCCCGCCCCTCTTCATCGAGGACAAGGGTTCGCGCGCGGAAACTCTCCGGTTTTACAGCCAGCAGATTACCAATACGCTTCTTCCCGTCCTATGCGCCCATCCTGAGCAATGGTACCAGTTCGTGCCGCTCGGACCGGATTCACAGGAGTCATAACATGAGCCTCACACCGCACGGCCCCGGCTTTTCGTTTCTCGACGCGTTTGAAGTCACCGTCGTCGGCAGCGAGGGACGCGGACGCAAATGGCTCGATCCGCACATGCCGTTTTTCGCCGATCATTTTCCGGGCCGCCCTCTCATGCCGGGGGTGCTCTTGATCGAATGCGCGGCGCAGGCTGCGGGAGCGCTCTGGGCCTCGATGCTGGCTGCGGATGTTCCAGCCCATTTCATTCTTGCGCAGGTCGTGCAATTCAAAATCGAGCACCCGGTGCGGCCCGGCGACACACTCGAAACCGATGTGGCGCTCGAAAAGATTTT